>Ga0224522_1000005_pt1 | contig 263376 bp, 238 predicted proteins | sample CFST25metaG_FD_182733 | JGI IMG/M metagenome (GOLD analysis project Ga0224522, IMG submission 182733) | Peat soil microbial communities from Stordalen Mire, Sweden - C.F.S.T25 | ecosystem: Environmental > Terrestrial > Soil > Wetlands > Peat | place: Sweden: Norrbotten County, Stordalen Mire...
CAGATAAACGGCTGTGAAGTTTCGTGTCATGAAGAAATAATCTCGGTGACGAGCAAAAAACAAGGCACCAGCGCGTCGGCTTGCAACCCTATTGACTTTGTCTCGGCAGCAGGAACAGTCCGGGTGCAACAAAATTTGATAAGTTGAAATGAATTTGCTCGTATAAGCTTTAGGGGCTGATTGAGAAGTAGTCCGGGTTGCAAAAGGCAATTAATTAAACCGACCGAGTTAGGCCATGTTTATTTTTTTGCATTATTTTTTTCTTTAAGTCTATCAATAAGCTTTGCACTCACCCAATAAACGTCCTCGTCATGGTCGGGTGTATCACGAGTGAAAAACAAATACTTGCCATCCGGCGAAACAGCAGGAAACCGCTCCAATTGATTGGTATTGATCAGAGTGCCCAGACTAATCGGTTCTGGCCAACTCCCATCAGGCTGCCGAAAGCATATAAAGAGATCACCTTGGTCTGAAGAAGGAAGTCCACGAGTTGAGCAGAAAATCAGATAACTTTCGTCGGGCGCGATAAAAGGTGTCCAGTTGCGAATGCCCCCCATAGTGTTTATGCTTGAGGGTAGCAATTCAGGTTTTGCGTACTCTCCATTAATGAGTTCAGCCCTGTAAATGCCGATATCAGCCCACTGTCCTTTAAGATAGCCCATAAAATAAAGCGTGCCGTTGCTTGCGATCGAGGGAAAGTAAGCACATTGCAATTCGGGGAAACGAGAGACAAGTCCGACGTATTTCGGCTCACTCCAACGATTGCCTTGTTTCTCGACATAATAAGGATCCTCTCCTTTTTCTTTGCTACCGAAATAGAGTCGTTTGCCATCGGGAGAAAAAACCGCCCCATCACCGTATGGCGAGACCTCTGATGCCGTCCATCTGCCTCCAATGCGCCGCATAGTCATTGGAATAAATTGCCACTTTTCGTTTTCCGATCTGGGTCGTTGGTTTGTCTGCCAGAACACTTCATTGCCGTCGGGAGAAAAGGACGAAGCACCATGTTCCTGGTAATCAGTCGAGACGATTCCACGGGCAAAAACCACTGGAGTATCGCCTGGTGGGGTTTGGCCTAAATAATCACCATAAAAATCAGTGAATTGTTGTCCAAATGTAGATATAACAAGTAAAGCTAAAATAGCAATCAATAGTACTTTTCTCATGATTTTATAATATTAGTAGTGGTCTCTAAAATGTGGCCTAACGGCCCGGCGGTTTAATTGAGTTGGCGTCCGTGTCGAGGTGCCGCGTTTTTTGCCAGTCCCGGTAGATGGCTGAAAAGTTTCGGGTCACGGTAATTTGTCTTGACGGTACCTAGTCCCGATAAATGGACGCAAATTGTCTTGTCAAGATAAAACAGGCCAGATGGCGAGCAAAAAACGCGGCACCAGCGCGTCGTCCGGCAGCCCTATTGACTTTGTCTTGGTAGCAGGATCTGTCCGGGTGCCACAAAATTTGATAAGTTGAAATGAATTTACTCGCATAGATTTTTCTAGTCGATTTCGAAGTTGTCCGGGCTGCCGAAGGCAATTAATTAAACCGTCCGAGTTATGGGCTGGCTTTTTCTGTCTCGGTACCAGTAAATTGTCTCGGTAATAATTTTTATATTCCAATAATATGTTATCCACCTAAATGTCATGATCTAGAGAGCCTTGTTACTTAGGTGGGAGGGAGAAAAATTTTAAAATTTTCCACTTCCTGATTTGCAAGCTCTTTGACAAAGCTTTGGTTGAAGGGACGACTTGAGCGGCTTTGGCAATGTGCTTGCAAAACTACATATTAGCTAGTTCAAAGATCCCATATTTTTCATCTTTTTCTAATTTATCAAAAACAACTTTAAGTTTATGTAAGTCAGAATTAGAGTCACCTATATTCTCTCGCGAGAAAGTGTAATATTTTAAGACTTTCAGGATATTTTCATTGCTGGTCTTAAAGGAAATATCCTTAAATAAATTTTTCTCAATAATTTGTTTTGCTTCAACTAATTCAGTAGGAGTCAAATCATTGAATGCTTTCCACCACTCTTCCGTAAGGCCTTCTTTTTCAAAGAAGAAACGGAAGAGTATAAATGTTTCCGGCATATAAAGAAGCTTAGTAAATTCTTCTTCATCTTTTCCAAAAGCTTTATAAAAAAAACTTTTACCCTTGCCAATCTTCCCTTTTGTCGCATTTAGTATCACCTGAACAGCCCTAATGAATTTTCGATTCCAATGAGGACCTAAATAGTCTCGATTTAAATGATAGTCACCAAATATAGGATGGTATTTCATTGGAAATGAATAAATATCAAGGTTATTTGTTTCACACAATTCAACATTTATTCTTAGTCTCTGGTAGAGATCAACAGGTTCATCATCATAATTATAAAGAAGGTAATTTGAGAAGTGCTTTATTCCAGCTTCTTTGGCTAACAAAACCGCGTTGAGATATTTAGTTTTATATTTCATAGTATCAAACGCTATGCGTAAAGGACGAATGGGAATTTGACCTAGTAGATTTGCAGTTTTTTTTGTTAGAAAACGCGCATCAACGCCTTGATTAAAGTCAACAATCCGTTGTTTGGGAACTTTATTCCTGTATTTTTCATATAAGGGATTAATTACAGGGAAGATTTCAAGAATATTTTCTTTGGTCGCCGTTTGAGGTTTTAGCAAGTTCTTGTCAGCTAAGAGACCATATAATTCTTGTTTCGGATTCCCTTTTAGTTTTTCGAGAAGTTCGTTAAATATTGATACCGATTTATTTATAAAGGCTTTGTCATTAAAGTTTCCTTCCAGGTTTCTGATTACAATTTTTAATTGATTTGGTTCATAATATTTATGCTTTTTATCGAAGCCATTCTGTTTGATTTCTTTTATTATTTCCCCAAAGCAGGACGAAGCGAGAACATTGTTGTCCAATAAAAGAAGATTCCTTTTTTCTCCATATTTTTCAACAACTCCCATTATTTTGTCAGTCAATGGAATGTATTTTTTGAATTTTGGTTCTATAATGGGTACAGCACAAAATTCACACTTCCTAACACATCCTCTTGTTGTGTAGCCGTAGTAGGCATTATTTTCAGGATACTTATAATTTATTTCATCTAGTATAGAATAATCTAAAGGAAGATCGTCAATTATTATATTGTTCTTATCCAAAAGCCCTGCCTTATTCAAAAGGCCAACGTGAATGTTTTTTATTCCTGTTGTTTCTCTGATTTCTTTAGGAATTACTGATGCCATAACACCTCCAATCCAAATATCATTATTGGATTTTACAAGTTGTTTTGCAAACTCAATCGTTTTTATAGTAATCTTCCAATGAAAAGTAAATAAAGTTGTAATATAAACTCTATCCCATTGTGGGTCAGTTTTGTAACCCTTCTTCCAATAGTAATCTTTATAATACTTTAATGCATTTAAAAGTAGGACCTCGTATTTTGAGCCAATTATTCCAATCTCCTCAATTAGTGATAGGTTTCTTTTTCTTATGTATTGATAAATTAAAAAATATTTTGCTCTCCAATCTATAGTTCTATCAATTTTTTTGAACTTTTTAATGCACAGATTAACAGTGTGTTCAATAATGAATTCTTTTAATTCTCCCTTATAAAAAACAACATTATCACCAATCATTTTATGATAAGTGGCCAATTTCATTAACCCAATTGGAGGATATTTGTTCTTGTAATTTGGCTCTAATAAGAGCACATTCCTCTTCTTCATTAGTTGTATTTGTCTACAATTTTCTTCTTTAATAACTCCGCGGTTTTGAATTCTACTGTTTCATAAATTAAATCAATAATATCTCTGGCTATTTTAGTTTCATTTTCTGATAATTTTTTAAAAGTTGGTGGATTATAGATAGTTCGCTTTAGTTTCTTTTCAATATCAGGATCAAAGGACAAATCTTTGTTACCAATAATGTAATCATATAACTTCTTAATGTTTAAATCTTTTTCAGCGATTCTTTTAACTTTTTCAATTTCTTTGCTTGCATTCAAAGCTTTTTCTTTTGCAATTTTTAGCTTACCTGAAAAATGCTTTTCTTTTGCTGTACTGTCTATTTGATCCTTGCCTCTTTCATATTCTTCAACTAATAGTTTATATTGTTCAATATCCTTCGCTCTGTTATGAATTTTGGAGACTTTTTGTGCATATTTGTTTTCCCAGTTTTCTTTTTCAATAATTTTAATAAGAGCTTCTTCAAAAACTTGACACGTTTTATTATCGTTAAAGTAATCTCGTCTGGCATTAGGAATAAATGAAGGACTTAGTGTATGCAATTCTCCGATGAATCTGAAATTAGTTCTATCACTTTTGTAAAAACGATTAAGCGTATTTTCACTACCAATTTGAATATTGTTTTTCCTAAGTCTAATTCCTCGTTCTATTACTTGATTAGTTAAAACTTCATTTACATAATCTCTTAAACCGAACCAGCCTAAAGCTAGTAGATTCCCTGCCTCATCTCTTACTTTTAAGAAATCTACTCCAAGAATTGTAGTTTTTTCATCCTTGTCAATGATTACGTCCTTATAGACCTTGTAGATTTGTTTATTGTTTAATTCAATATGATATTCATCGATTGAGACATTGTTCTCCTCGAAATATTTCTTAATTTCTTTCCCAAATGTAAACTCAGGCTTAAAAGGTAATGGTGCTACCATTGACAGGTATTCATTTACTTTTACGATGTCAAGAATCAAGCTGTTAGTTACCTCCTCAAGACAAACTTTAAAATAATGAGCATCACTGGATTCAGGCAATCTAACTATACTGGTAATAATGCTGATAACCCCTGAAGCATCCGTCTCATCTTTTCTATCAGTTATTATTTTCTTTAATAATTTAGCATCAAGAGTCATTATACTCTTGGTAGATTCACCTTTAAAAGATGTTTCAAAAACTAGTTTCTCACAATATCCCAATCCGCCAAGTCGCCCAATTCCTCTAAACCCTTTTCTGTGACGCACATCCTTTTCCGATTTAGCAACATCTCCCAGAAACCGGAGAATTAAATTAGATTCTATACCTGTGGCATTATCTTCAATACAAATTTGTCTTCTTAATCTATCTATAGTTATTTGAATTTTTGCTTCGTTACTATGCTTAATTATTCCTTCCTCCAACGCAATATCTATTTGATCAGCTGCATTCTGAACATATTCCCGATAAATGAATCGGGCATCTTCATACATTCCTAGTGTAAGGGTTTCAATTACATTTTTCCCAATAAGAGGTTTAAAGTCTTCTGCCATAAATCTATTTATTGAATTTTCTTCTTATTTCGATCGGGATATTATTCTCATTTTGTTCATTATAGCCATGGTAAATGTTATTATTTGTATTTCTGAATATTACATAGACATCGTTTAGGGTGTCAAAGTTGTAAAAAAGATCATTAAATTGTTCTGCATCATCCAATAATAATTGCGCTTTATCCTTATTCCCAGTTCTTTCATTGTAACAACTAAGCGGAGAAATACTACTACCAATTCTGAATTGATTGTGTTTTGGATTATGTTCAAATACTCTCCTATATTTTTGAAAAAAAGCATCAAGATTTACTTGGCTATCATAGCGGATAGTCTCAATTTCATAAGTAACCGGGCCAATTGAATTAGTGGTCTGAAGGTTTCCTTTTGAGTTCCATAAATAATCAAAAGTAAAATACTTACTTAAAGGTGTTCTAATAGAATGTAGCCGACTAATTAAGTACCTAACTTCTGCCTTTAAGGTGTTATCATAATAATGTTTGGAAATATCTGGATTTGAAGATATAGATTTAATATCCGAATCTGAATAAACTTCTGCTCTTGAACCTAGACTTGTAAGAAAATTTAAAGTCAAAACTAGAAAGTCATAATTTTCATGGGGTATATTACTATATGGAAAATTCGAAAGGATATGATTATAAAGTTCTGTTCGCAATAAAACTTGAGTTTTGTTTTCTTCAATTTTTGTATACAAATTGGGTAAGGATTGCATTAACTTATAATAGTGATTCTTATTTGTATCAAAATCAGTTTGATTCCAAATAAAAGATGACAAATCAATGACGGCAATATATTCCATAATTATTTTGTTAATCTTTTTTTCATTTGAGCTTTAAGAATTGCTTTTAGTTCAATATCTGGTCTCTCAATGAAATCTTTGGGGAAATATCCTATTGTTCCAAAATCATCTAAATCGATATTTCTGAACAAAATGCCATTAGCATTTTCATCAGATTCGATAAATGTCAAATTGATTTTGTTTCTTAGAGTATTACTCTCATCTTCTGCTATTCTTCTTCTCATGCGTGTTATTAAATGATCACTATGAGTCTCAATAATTACTGATTTCCCTTGTTGAACTAATGAATTCAGAAAGTCGAAAAGCAAACTTTGAATTTTGGGATGTAAATGGATCTCTGGTTGTTCTAATATGAGAGTTCCACCCTTCGGAATTCTTATACCTTCAACAATTATCGGCAAAATTTGACTTATCCCAAAGCCAACATGTTTAATAGTTGTTTTAACCCCAGCCTTATTAACTAATAATATTGAATATGCATCATCATTTTTTATAGCATATACATCTGTACTAAGATTAAATATGTCACATACCCAATATTTTATAGCATCAATGAGCTTGGACTTAACTAGATTGTACTTTATGAGACCATCGTTTTCGACCAATTGGCAATACTCAATTGGATCATTAGAATGATACTCCAAAACTTCTGCCAAAAATTCACCCCTAGTTCCAACAAAACTATTTTCACCTTTTATTGAATACTCATCTTTTGGCTGCTCTCGGAGAGGGCCAATATATCTAATGTTTTTAAAAAAGTCATTTAATAGAGTTTTTATTCCGTCTATTTTTGGAACTACTTTTTGGTGAACCGCTAAACCATTTTCTTCAGTTAATACACATTCGTAGTTTGATGGATAAATTGATGAGTAGTCGATGTTTAGGATTTTGGTTTCAGGATGATAATAAAGCAAATCACCAAAAACAGCTGTATTAGTTTTTATTGAGAATCCGTTTCCGGTATTAGTGAATTCTATAAACTGTTTCCTTTTTTCACCCTCAGTTAGATTAAAGCTGATAGAAAATTTACCTATCGCCTCTTTATTATTTAGGTACTCAAATAGTATATCTATCTCACATATGTAACTATCAAAAGAATCATAAACTCCGACTTCAGGACTACTTTTGACTCTTGTTAATTCACTTTTTTCAAATTTAAATACGATTCTTAATTTATTGTCAATAGACTTATCCTTAATTATATCTAAATAATTTTTTACCTGAAATAAGTCTCCTTTCAAATACAGTTGGTATTTGGCTGAATCAATATCTATAGTCTGTTTTAACAACAGTAAGAGTTGTATAAAAGATGATTTTCCGGAACCGTTTGTTCCGGATAATATAGTGAATGGCTTTAATTCATAATCTACAATAGAACTAATTGATTTAAAATTATAAATTGAAATCTTCATTTTAATTCCTCCTCAATTTTTTTTAAAAGATTTTCAGCAGTTTTCTTATCAAGAACGTCATTGATAATTTCAAATATTTTTGACAAAAACTTCCGTTGTTCCTTGTCTAGTTTGCTAAGCTTGTCAACTCGATAATTTGGTTTTTGTTCATCAGCATCTAGCTCAATTCTACCTGGGTCAATTGTATCAGTATCAACAACTTTATCAAATATTTTTTTTACAGCAGTGTCAGGCTCTCCAAATTTAGAACTGATTTTATCCAATTCTTTTTTTGCTTTTTCAGCTTCTCGTTTTTTATGTTGGAATAGCTTATGAAATTCTTCCTTATCCTTATGGTTTACAAATTCCTTATTCTCGGATTCCTCATGAATCTTTTTTAAATCTTTAATTCGCCTGTTTGCATTACGGATTTTTGATGCATCATAATAAAGCTGATGCAATTCACAATGGAAAATATTCTCTATTCTTTTTTCATAAAGTTGGCAGACAGAATTATCTAAAAAATAATCTCGTCTTGCATTGGGAATTAAATCAGGAGAAAAAGCATGTACTTCACCAAAGAAATAATAGTTGCCTCTCTGCTGATCTCTAAATAGCTTCATTAATGTATGCTTACTTCCAATTTGAATATTCCCCTTTCGAAGGCGAATCCCTTTTCCTATGTTAATATCATCTATTACTCCCTCAAATTGTGAAACACCATACCATCCCCAATAAAGTAATTCTCCGCTAGAAAGAAATTCCCGAAAAAAATGGATATCAAAAATCTCATCCCCAGTTCGTTCCTTTTTGCCATTTGTATCTTTATATATTGTCGTTGTATACAGTTTGAAAAGCTGGTTGGTATTAATGAAAATAGAGTATTCATCGAGCGAAATGTTTTCTTTTTTTAATTGATCATAGATTTTTTGTTTTAAAATAAATCCCTTGTCAAATGGAACTGGTGCTACCATTGAAAGATATGTTTCAATATCCTTCTTATTTAGCAATGAATCATTAGAAACATTCAAGAGAGATACTTTAAAATAGTGTTTTTCTGCATCTTCAGTTTCAACTTTAAGTGAAGTAACGGTATCAATTACTGTTGAAGCTTCTTCTTTGCTAGTTCTGTTATTGATAATTTCTTTTAAAAGTTTCGCGTTCCATGTCATAATTGATTTAGTCACTTCCCCCTTAAAAGAAGTTTCAAAGATTAATGTGTCACAATAACCCAATCCACCTAGTCTTCCAATACCTCTAAATCCTTTATCGACTCCTCTTTCCTTTTCTGAATCAGCGATATTCTTTAAAATCTCAATTACCCTATTTTGTTGTATTCCTGTGGCATTATCTTCAAAATAGATACTTCTCTGCACGCGATCAATCTTGATATGAATTTCACACTCCTCTTTTTTTTGTAGTCCTTCTCTAATGGCTTTATCAATTGCGTCAGCGGAATTTTGAATATATTCTCGATAAATAAAACGTGAGTCTTCATACATACTTTGAGTTAGTATGTCAACGATATGCTTCCCAATTTTTGTTTGATCGTTACCCATTATTTAAACTGCTTATAGATTGGTTTAGGAAATTTAATGTTAAGAAGAGATCGAAAAACGGGATTTTGAATTATATACTCACCTTGCTTTAACCTTGTCAACATCGATTTATAAACTGGTGGGACAAAATGGTAATCGCCTTTTGAAACTTCAATTGTATTTGTTCTACCATAAGCATATGAGGCGCAATTGCCCTTAACTCTGTCATGGATGTCACTACGAAATTGCTCTGCACCGAATAATATGATACCCATAGAACGGCCACGCTCAGTTATGTCAAGTATCTGTCTGAGGATAGGGGAGCTTTTGGGAACTTCTTTTGATGCATATTTATTTAACTCATCAATAAAAATAATTATTTTACTAGGGATGTCGCTTTCTTCTCTTTCAATTTGTCCTAATTTCAAATCATAAACCGCCCGCATAACGTCTCCAAAAACAAATCCTTGAGTCTCTTCATCTAATTTGGCAACGTCAATTACATAAATATCATTTTTCTGAATATTTTTAATTTGTTCTTGTAAACGAACCTCTCCTTCGCCCAAACGATTAGCAAAAATTGAACTCTTATCCAGCGTTTTTTTGAATAAACGATAAAATTTTCTCCAACTAGCAATGGTAATTTCTTTATCCTTGCCAGTATCTCCTTTTTTAGTATGTTCCTTTAACTCTTGTGATAATTCCTCCCAATTAGTTAGTCCATCAAACTTCCCCTGGCCAGTTGAAATATAATTAACGATTGATTCCATTGTTTGTGTAGGATCGTCCACATTTGAAAAAAGCAAATCGATGCTATCCTTATCTTCTTCGAAAATATATTTGAACTGGAAGGCTTTTCCTTGCTTCATCTGACTTTTAACATCGTCTTTCAATGCATAAGTAGTTGGGAAGTCTTTATTATAAGGATAAAAATACTTAACATTTGTAAAAGGCTTTGAGTCTAAACCTAGCATTTCATAAATTGCAATATCTTTTTGTTCTAAGTCTTTGTTCTGTTCGTCTATCGCTACCAGATCTTTTCCTTTGACATTTAATATTACAAATGCGACAGATTCATTTTCTCTATTATTTTGTAAAAATTGACACTGAATTGCTTTTAGTAAAAACATAGCGTATGATGTTTTTGAAGCAAGTCCGGAAATACCAGAAATGTTTAAGTGTGCTCCTTCCGGCCCTATCAAAAAATGAGAATTGAAATGGACTGGAATTCGAATGTTGTTCGGTGGCTCATACATATCTATATACCCGCAAGGTAATTTATTCTTAATTTCGTCTAGCCCCAGTGCTTTCTTAATATCTTCTTCTTCAGCTAAGGAAACTATGTGACCATCAAGAACTGGTGTAAAAATTCCTTCTGTATTTCCAACCACCTTCGCTTTCACATAATTCATACCTATTCTTTCAGTATTAGGCTTATGAGTAACGTCTCCAAAATCACTGGAAATATATCCAGCTAAAAAGCTAGGCGAGTCTGTGAAATGAGAAATTTCTTCAACAACTCCAAATGTCGTAGAGTTTTTATTAGAGCCACTCGGAGGTATATGATCTACCTTAACAACATCAAATGGTTTAATGATTCTTTCTTTGTCTGTCCAAAAATAGAATTCATCTACCGTTGTTGGCATTTTCTCAGTTGCTACGATTTTTCCAATGTGTTTAGTCATTTTAAAATAAATTTAGGAAATGTAAATCACTTATATATTGGCTCTTTACATATTTCTCTGTTAAATAAACTGGATAAAGATGGTTTGCCCATCGAGTGTCTGACCCATAAGCAACTGGATTTCTCTCGTTTATTATATTTGCGCTTATTAGGTCTATTTCATCGCTGCTTAACCCATTTTCAATTTCGTTATCAGTTACAAGGACTTTTTCAATTTTTACAACACCGGAAAAAGGACTTCCAGAATATTTTACATCCCTGATTCTTAAGTACCATATGCAGAAATGAACTTCTGTTGATACAATATCAGTTTGGTACATAAAAGCGGGGGTTCGATGAAATAGAGGAAGTTTTGCAATTTTGGTAGCATTACTTTTTCCAGCCTTATCTCTTGATAGTTCCGGATTAAAATGTTTTGAAAGCCCAATAACGCAACGGTAATTTGACTTAATTTTTGACAATTCTCGAAAATCACCAGATTTCATTGGTTTATACTGTAATGACCCATCTTTCAGCAAATAATTATCTTGGTTTAACAAATTCTTTTTTACTAACTCTGATACAATTTTCTTCTCGCATTCAGTCATTTCGTCTTGTATTTTTGCAATGCCTAAATTTTCGAATTTTTCTCCCAAGTCAAGCTGTCTCGTTGGATAAGGTAAAATTTTCGAGAACTTTAAATTGTATTGTTGTAGCTTATTTATTGTATTTATTTTCTGTACGATAGAGTTAAAAAACTGTTCTGAGTTCTTCCCATCTTTGTCCGCTTCATTAGGCAAAGACAGTACAAGATTATGTTCTAATATCGCCTTTTTGAAAGTTGATGGGTTAATTCTCTCACAACAGGCAACTCCTATCTGACCTCCAATAATTGGAAATATCTTTTTACCTAATTCAATATCATCTATTTTGTAAATTCTCCTCGAACCGTCCAGAAAGTACCGAAATAAAGGTTTATTACCTTCAATTTGTTTTGCAGTATTTGAGATATTTTTAGTCGTTTTTAGACTTGTGTCAGTTTCTCCAAATCTGTCTCGCTGAAGGGTATATGCTTGATTTTCTTCGTAATTCACTGATGGAACTTCCCTTTCGTCAACACAGTATTTATAAGAACTGTAACAAGTTCCACCTATTTGATCTTCTAAAAGGGTCAAAATTTTATCCATCTAGTAATACAAGTATTTTACAAAAATCAAATATACGTTAAAAATCTGATGGCGGGAATTGGCTCTTTTGCTTTTGCTAAGTGCAGTGGGTTGTGGGCCGCAGCAAAAGCAAATGTGCCAATTCCCAAACAGATTAAATTTTAAAATTTTTGCGCGCGAGCAAGTCCCGATAAACGAGACAGAATTTTAATGTCAGGTTTTCAACATGCTAATATCACAAATCTACAAAATTGTCTCGAGTATAAAAATTGTCAAGATGTAAAGAGGCTGGCCCATAACGGCCCGGCAATAAAGGGAGGTTGTGTTACCTGGCGCAGCCATCCGGCCATAGGTCCTGGTACTTTAGCCGGAAAGTTGTCCCGGTGGCAAGACAGGTATGGCGTGCTTTTTGCCATCTTGGTACAAATTTTATTGAGTGCTGGTGCGGTCGCGGTACAAGTTTGATAGACGGACGAATCTTTCTCCAGATAGATAAAGTTGGAAAAAGGCACTGGCGCAGTGTCGCGGTACAATTTGTCTCGGAGGCAGAAATTAGTCAAGATACAGGATTTTAATTGTGTGCAGCTGCGCGAGTCCGGGTGTAGGGTAGATTCACGGTCCCGGTAAGTGGCTCAGAGTCATGCAAAAAGCATGACAAACAACTTACCTTTATTGTCCGTGTTAGCACATGTTATGTTATTTTTCTCTATGTTGATTACTCAAAGACTGTTGTCAATTGAAAGAATGAAAGATCTAACGATTGCCGCGAATCGCTCCGGCTGGTCATAGTGGAGTCCGTGGCCGACTTCCGGAATCTGATCAACCTTAAATCTCGGGTTAAGACGTTGAAGCTCTTCAGCCATAACAGACGAAACCACACCTTTATCCCCAAATACGAGTAGACTTGGAACATCAATCGCACTCACCAATTGCTTATAATCAGGGTTTGGTGGCGTTAGAACATCGAAAGCCGCTATGCTGGTTTGCAGTCGTGCCCGAGCGATTTGCTCGATGGTATCCGATGAGCGATTTGGGTGTCTACTCTGCAAATCTGCCACTAACTCCTTTAATGGTCTAGTGAGAATTCGTCGTTGCTGATCGACTACATCACTATCGTGAATTTCACGCTGAATTTTTTTGCTCAAGAAAGTTGGATCAGCTAATATCACACCACGGAGTAGCTTTGGGCTATGACTTGCTACAACCACAGCAGTCATACCTCCCATAGAATGTCCGACCAGAACCGGAGGTGAAAGTTTTAGGGACTTTATAAGACCTATTACATCTTTTGCGTGGTCTTCGTATCGATATCCATGTTCAGGTACACTTGATTCACCATGGCCACGAGCATCAGGCATGATTATGTCATATTCTTTCTCTAGAATATGTGCTAATTCTGTCCAGCACGCTCCATTGGCAGTTAATCCATGTAGGAAAACTAAAGTAGGTTTATCTCCTCCGGTTCTTGTAAAGTGTATGTTAATTCCGTTTGTTTTGTAGTGTGATGTGTTCCAGTCGGTCATTTGAATATTTTAAGATTTTTATGCACTTTTATGTTAGCACATGTTAAAGTCTAGGTACAAAAGTATCTCTATTGGCTGGCTCTTAAGTTTAATAATTTGCTTTAGTTATCAATTTATTACAGAATTTGTTCTAAGCTCAAGAGCGTTGGCCAAATCCCGGTACATGGCTGAAAATTGGATGAAAAACAAAGTTATATATGGTCGGCGGGAAGCCAATAAGTCGTTGATTTAATGTGTGCTAACGGCGGCCGGTTTGATTAGTGGCCGCCCGGGTCGGGGCTGGCGAGTTTTTTGCCAGTCATGGTAGATGGGTGCAATGCCTCTTGTCAAGATGAAACTCTATTACGTATGAGTCCGGGTAAGTGCTGAGAAGTTTCTTGTCATGGTGAACTTTATAAACGGCGAGCAAAAAACGAAGCCAGCTGAGCGTCGGCCGGCAGCCCTATTTACTTTGTCTCGGTAGAAGGATCAGTCCGGGTGCCACAAGATTTTATAAGTGGGCTAATGTTTACTCGCATAGACTTTGGGGACCAATTGAGAAGTTGTCCGGGCTGACGAAGGCAATTAATTAAACCGTCCGAGTTGGTGGTAGCTTTTATTTTAAATCCAAGGTCAATTTAAGATGACCTCCAAGTCCATCTGTAATGATTCTCATCAATGTTGAGAGTCTGATATCACTCGCATCATTTTCAACCCTTGAAATGTAATTTTTAGTAGTCCCGACTTTAAGTGCAAGTTCTTCTTGCGTAAGATGTCTCTTTTTACGGGCTTCCTGAATCAGAACTCCAAGTTTGAATGATTCAAATTCTTGTTCGTATTTTTCCCTTGTCTGAGTTCCGATTTTCCCATATTTCTGATCAAGGTGATCGTCCCACGATGTCAGATTTTTATTCTTTTGATTTTTCATAATAGTACTCCATTTTTTGTTTTTCTGCCTTTGCAATCTCTTTTGGTGGAGTCTTTTCACTCTTTTTCTGGAATCCACCAAGTAGAATTACCAAGTTACCTTCATCAAAGAAGCAGAATACTCTGAAAATATTACTGCCTACTTTGATTCTCATTTCATATAGCCCGTCCGTACCTTCAAGATGTTTAAGAAATTTCTCAGGTACAATCCGAAGTGTTCTTACTAAACCAATAACAAAATCAACTTTATCCTGAACTTTTAAACTCTGTGAATTGTAAAAATCCCAGAAGTAGTTTTTATAAACGAATGTGTCTCGTAAAAATCGCTCAGTCACAAATTGTCTTTTTGGTCTTTGTCTGCAAAGTTACCTAATTAGACAACATTAACCAAATATTTTTGAGTGAACTTTTTTTAAGTCCTTATAAATGGACGAGTATTTTCTAGTCCTGATGAAGTAGTCAAGATGATATTAAGTCCCGATAGATGGGAATGGATTGTCATATCAAGATAAAGTTGTCAAGGTGGCGTCTACTATGGCAGGAGTGCTCGTCGTTACCACCAACGGCCCGGCGGTTTAATGAGTTGGCGTCCGTGTCGGGGTGCCGCGTTTTTTGCCAGTCCCGGTAGGTGGACGATAAGTTTTGGGTCACGGTAAATTGTCTAAACGGTACCAAGTCCGGGTGACGGATGTGAGTTTTGGGTCATGATAAAATAGTCTAGATGGCGAGCAAAAAACAAGGCACCAGAGCGTCGGCCGGCAGCCCTATTGACTTTGTCTCGGCAGCAGGATCAGTCAGGGGGCCACAATTATTAATAAGTTGGGATGAACTTTCTCTCATAGACTTTAAGGGCTGACTCTAAAGTAGTCCGGGCTGCGGAAGGCAATTAATTAAACCGTCCGAGTTATGGTTAGTTTTTTTAATTCTTTGTCACTTGTCGGAATATTCAATTGTTTTCTATTTCAATATTACTCGATTGTCGCCAATTGTATCCTTATAAGGGAAATAATTGCACACGATATTATCAATTATCCATCTTGCGATAAAATTCTTTTTGTCAATATACTTCATTGAAATAGTTACTGTTTGAGTTGAATCAAACGGCAGTACGGAAAGAAAAACTAGACTATCTTGTACCATATCAATTTTTTTAACTTCAAACCATTGAGATTCAAGCCCATAATTAAAGCTAATTGCTTCTTTATTGTCAACATGAGTTAGAAATACTGTCCTTAGATCACGAAAGCTTTTATGATGTTTTATATCTATTCGAGACGGATCGAATTCTGGTATTTCAATCCACTTTTTTGGAATCTCCAGATTGTCAAGCCTAAGATCATGTATCTTCGTACTTTTGTTTTTATCTCTTGTATTTGTGAAACAAGAGACTAATGTAATTAGAAGGGCAGCCACTAGTATTCTAGTATTTTTCATATCTAAATATTTATGATTAATTAATTGATAAAGTAGAGACAGATTCGTTTCATGATGTTTTGTCTCGACTGTTGATTTGCTTTTTCAGTTATGGTTAGTTGTTTAGCTAATTGTCTAAAGTACAGGTTGGCAGGCTATTAACCATAACGGCCCGGCGGTTTAATTAGTTGCCGACAGCGGCACGCGCTGGCATGAGTTTTTGCAAAATCCCGGTAGACGGACGCGAGGTTGTGGTCCAGATAAAAGTCCCGGCAGATGGCTGAAAGTTTCGGTGTCCAGGCAAAATTGTCTAGATGGGATAATCCCGGTTGATGGCTGTAAGTCTGGGGTCACGGTAAAGCTGTCTAAGTGACTCTGCAAAAACCATGACAGTTGAGCGTAGGCCGGCAGCCCAATAGACTGTGTCTTGGCAGCAGGATGAGTCTCGGTACCTGAAAATTTGATAAGTTGAGATAAGTTTAATACCATAGACTTTGGGAGCTGATAATGAGGCTGTCTGGGCTGACGAAGGCAATTAATTAAACCGTCCGTGTTAGCAGCTTTAATTGTCTATTTATTATCAAATGGATCAATGCGAAATAATTTATCAATCGTTTTACCCTCTTTGTTTTTCCATTCAGTCCAACCATTTGCTTGTCTACCTAAAACAACTGATGCTGCGGTGCTAGATGAACCAAATAAATAATCCTCTGAAAAAATCAATACTCCATTTTCCTCAATTAGTATTTTGCTTTCTTGCAGTTTTGCTCTAAGTCCTGTTATCCAAGATCCAGCAGTATTTGCTTCTAATTTATTTGCGACAGATCCTTTAAAAATCACGAAGCCATCATCTACTATATCACCCTCTGCTTTAGCATCTTTACCTTTGCAATAAAGTAATTCTTTTTTCTTTACTAAGGAATTTTTAATTTCATCAAATACCGGGTAACCCAGAGTTGCCAAAAGAATTTTAATGGTGTCATAATTGTCAAGTAAGTCTGCTTCCATACTTTCAGTAATATGTGGTTTTGCAGGGGTAGCTAAATTATTAGTATCAAAGCGGCCGATCTCTTTGGCGTTTTTTATACATAAATATTCTAAGTATTTCACATGCGACTTAGTAAAAGTATTTGATTTAGAGGAGATCACAATCGCATAATTCCAAAAGTCTTTAGTTTTATTATGGGATCTAATTCTGTCAAAACAATCTTCAGTCTCTCCAATGTACGCCAAAGGTTTGGCTTTCTCCTCATCATAGCCAAATAGAAAGTATACACCATGCTTTCGAACTTCATCTCTAGCTCCAACCTCAGTTAATTTATTCCTAGGAAACAGTACTGCAGTCATCATTTTGTTTGTCAAATCAGCAATTTTAATGCTAGTTGGATTTCCATCTGGCAAGAAAATTTGAATAGTTTGTGGTCGTAAAGTTGTCATATATATAGTTTTAAAATTCATATGCTTTTATAAATGTCTTTATTTCAGGATATTCAATAGTTTCTTCTCGTCCAGGTCTAATTTCGATATTTTTCAATCCTATATTATCTACTGAGGCTATCCATTTTCGTGCCCTATCCTTCATTATATTGTTAAAGTTTGTTGATAGATTTTCATCTATCATTTTGTAGCTTATTATTGATTCCTTTGAAGTTTTTCTAAACGACAATATAAGATTGGGCGTTAAGGGAATAAAACTATAATTGTCGACCATATTTCTAACAAGTGGTCTATCACAAAGTAGTATTGGTACATTTGAATTTAAAACTAGAAATTCAACAGGAAATGTCAAATTGGTCAATTCAGAAGTTCCAATGACAACATTCTCCAATATAATTTGCAAATTACTTTTGTCTTTGAAAGATTTTTTAATTTCTGGGTTTTGTTCCAAATATTGATTAGCCTTTTCAAAAAAATATGGAGATCGAAACTCAAAAGAATTCAATCCCATTACAAGCTTGTTTAATTGTCCAATGTGTTTAAAAGGATTCGCTTCTTTTTGTGTTATTTTATCAATAAATATTGAAAGTGCGTTTTCAAGACCTCCGAACCAATTTTCAAGATTTAGAAGTCTTTCCCCATTTCTTTTTAGGGTATAGAAGTTGTCAATACTTGAAAAAGGGAAAGCATTTTTCCCTTGTGAACATTGATACGAAACTTCTCTTGATATAAAATCTAAAATATATACACCTTTGTATTTTTTATCATTTGTTACCCACCTTTTCAGTAAGCATTTTGGGATATAATGATTGTTTTTCTTTTCCATAACAAGTTTACATCGAAACTATTGCTTTATGAATTTATGATCAAAATTATACTTGTCCGTTTTGATGAAAAGAAGATAAATACCTGGACTAAGTTTTGATATGTCTATTTTATAAATTGGAAAATTGAAAGTTGCAACAAGTACTCCATTAACTGTAATTATTTCGGCGACCCCATTTTTGAAATTTCTTTCCGAACCGAATTCAATATTAATAAAATCTGTGGCTGGGATAGGAAATATTTTCAAATCGGTGAAATAAGAAAGCTCAATTGTAGTTAAAATACTTAGTGATTTATAAACAGCATAATCTTGACTACTATTGCTCGCACTTAATAGAAAAGTATTTCCGATAGTACATATGCCATTGTACAGATAGTTGTGATTTATAAGTCCTGTTGTAGTTACTTTAGCCCATGAATCTCCATTATCTAATGATTTGTAGATAGCAGGAGTGGATATATATGTCGGTGTTAAAATAATTTTAGTACCTGTTGCAAAAATTGTATTTGATTGTGTGGCCGTAAAGTCTGTAACATTAAATCCTTGTTCAATTCCAGTATTTGATAAATTCCAGGAATTACCATTGTCAATAGATTTATAAACCGCATAATCTTGACTGTTATTACTCGCGCTTAATAGAAAGGTACTTCCAGTGGAACATATGCCATTGTACAGATAGTTGTGATTTATAAGTCCTGTTGTAGTTACTTTAGCCCATGAATCTCCATTATCTAATGATTTGTAGATAGCAGGAGTGGATATATATGTCGGTGTTAAAATAATTTTAGTACCTGTTGCAAAAATTGTATTTGATTGTGTGGCCGTAAAGTCTGTAACATTAAATCCTTGTTCAATTCCAGTATTTGATAAATTCCAGGAATTACCATTGTCAATAGATTTATAAACCGCATAATCTTGACTGTTATTACTCGCGCTTAATAGAAAGGTACTTCCAGTGGAACATATGCCATTGTACAGATAGTTGTGATTTATAAGTCCTGTTGTAGTTACTTTAGCCCATGAATCTCCATTATCTAATGATTTGTAGATAGCAGGAGTGGATATATATGTTGGTGTCAAAATAATTTTAGTACCTATTACAAAAATTGTATTTGATTGTGTGACCGTAAAGTCTGTAACATTAAATCCTTGTTCAATTCCTGTATTTGATAAGGTCCAAGACTCTTGTCCAAAGGTAAAATCAGTCAAAATAAAGCTCAAAATAATTATTTTAAAAATTTTCATGTTTTTTGTCTCTATGCTACAAATTTCATTTGTAAAGATACTTAGTTTTATTCTCCTTCTCCTATTATGATATTTGTCTGCAAATCAGACAAATATTGCTGCTGTATTGTTTTTATCAGATAATATTATGTTTTTGTTATCATGTTATAATCCATCCTTTTTGTCCAGTTAGCAGCAGTAAAAACAGATGGGACAAATCTGTCATGTTATATGAATGTTAAGGCTTGCAGAAGCGAGTGTCGGGGCAAGCCGGTAAGTAGGTTCTCTATCACGTTGATGCCCAGATTATTGCTGCTAACGGCCCGGCGGTTTAATTAGGTGCCGTCTGCGTCGCGGTGCCTTGTTTTTTGCCAGTCCCGGTTGAAGGCAGTGAGCTTCGGGTCATGGTGAAGCCGCGAGACGGTACCAAGTCCAGATAGATGGCAGAGAAGTTTCGTGTCACGATGAAATAGTCTAGGTGACGAGCAAAAAACAAGGCACCTGCGCGTCGGCCAGCCAGCCCAAAGATGCTGTCCCGGTAGACGAAACTGTCCGGGTGCCACAGGATTTAATAAATGTAACAGAATTTACGAGCATAGATTTTGGGGCTGGATACAAAGCTGTCATGGGCTGGTTGAAGGCAATTAATTAAACCGACCGAGTTATGTGTAGGGTTAATTTTAAAGTTGTCAGGATGTAACTGAAACTTTATCTGTCTTGTCGTGAAGAGGATTAGCAATCAGTCCGTTTTTGTAGCTTTTGGCACCAGCGAATAATCGTGTGAACTGCAAATGTGCCTTGAAGTGGGGACAGTTCTATTTTTTCATTCATAGTAAGTACTTATATTTTTATTCCCCTTAACTTGATATTGTCCTTTTAAAGTAGCATTATCTGTTTTATATGGGATCTTCTGGACTATCCCTAATTTTCTCAATTCCTCACGAACTCTCATAACATCATCTTTGTCAGTAACGTCATAAGTGTATACACATATGACTTTTTTACTTTGTGTTGATGCATTCGGATTTGGTTTAGCAGTTGCCACTTTTGATGAACCTCCTAATAATCCATTTTCTGTTGCAATTTTTATTTTTTCCCAAACGTTGTCAATTTCACTAATATCAGCGAATATGAGCCACTTTCCACAATTACGGTTATTTGAAGGATACAACCCTTTTTTCCTAATGGCAAGAATCCAGAAGTCTTTAATGTTTTTTGAGGGAACTGTATTTGAGTAATTCTCATTAACTGCGTTCATTTTGTTTTATTTTTTTTAATCATTTAAAATAAAGCTTAAGTACAGAAGGGCTCTTTTGCAGCTTTTGGATTGGCGAATGGCTCTTTTTGAACTGCGAATGTGCCAAGCAGTCAAAGGTTGGACTGTTAGGACTCGGTCTTCTAATTCGCTATATTCGCTCTAATACTAATAATTTTGAATTTATCTCCTTGTTTCATTTGAAGATGAACTTTAACTTGTCTGACAATTGAAGATCTTATTAAAAAGTAAGGGATATTTACCTTAGTTACAGAAACAAAATATGTTCCTGGTACTCCATTTAGACTATAATCAACGATATATTCTTTCATGATAAATTATATTATTTTTTTCTTATCGTGCGTCTTGATTGTGCAATAGCAGGAGCAACGTATAAAACATGCAAGAACTGTTCTGCTAATTCTAATATATCTTTTGAATCATCTTCTTCGACATCATCCCCATTAGGATGTGCAGCGTCATTTCCGACCCATCTTACTACATCAGCCCATTCTTTAAGATCTTTGGTTATTACCCCATTTGTTTGCAACTCTTTAATTTGATCTACCAAATTCTTTTTAGTTGCACCTTTATTAATACAAGCATTTTGCATAGCTCTTCTTGCCATTACTGCACATGCCCGAAATGCCTTAATACTGAAACATAACTTTGATTCTATTAAATCCGTTTTCATCGGATCTGGAATCCTTGAATCAGTTGGGGATGGAAATGGGTAGGGATATATTTCATCCCCCTCATTTCTGATCAAAACTGGATTTTTGCAATTATTACAAATTCCAATCCACCAATTTCCTCCCATATTGTCATTCCATATTGCAGGTGTGTGGTTCCTACCACCATATTGTCCTGAATATTCGGTCTGAGCCATTGACAGAGCTGTATGCATCTGACAGTGAGGGCAATAAATTGAGACTGACATAACAAATATTTTTAATGATTTTGTTTCAATAATATTTTAATAACCGTATGAAAACTTGAATAGATATTCGTAATAATCATAAAGTTACAGAATCATTGTAATATAAAAGTCAAGATTGTCATAAAGTACCAGTTTGTTGTTAGCTAAAATCTTGTTTGTAGGTTGGTAGTCATGTTGTTGCAGCGATACCTTACACATAACGGCCCGGCGGTTTAATTGAGTTGCCGCCCGTGTCAGGGTTGGCATGCGTTTTTGCAAAGTCCCGATAGATGGATGAAGGTTTGGTGTCACGATAAATCTGTCCAGATGGCGTGGTCCCGATAAGTGGGCAGGATTTGTCACGTCACGATAAAATTGTCTAGGTGGCTCTGCAAAAACCATGACAACTCGCGCGTCGGCTTGCAACCCCATTGACTTTGTCACGGCAGCAGGAACTGTCCGGGTACAACAAAGTTTGATAAGTTGAAATGAATTTACTCGCATAGACTTTAGGGGTTGATTGAGAGGTAGTCCGGGTTGCAAAAGGCAATTAATTAAACCGTCCGAGTTAGGTTTAGGGTTTTTAAACTGTCATGATGTAATAAATCTGTCCATGTGTTCTCTGTCTAGTTTATCAGGCAGGTCAGGTGGTAAACCTCTTCCAGCAAACTAAAGAATTGATATTTAATCGGGCTTTTATATTGCTGGATGTGGTTTACAGCGAAGGGACCTCATCTATTCAGATTTTAAGTGCTGAACTAAATTTTGTCTGAGTACAAAAACCGTTCTTAAGACCAGGATAATAAAAACAAAAAGACAGGTACTAATTAATGTCATAAAGTAGCTGCCAAAATTAAATGGAACCTGAACTAAGAATTGACCTAATAATTTTTTAATAACATAATAAGCAAATGGTAACGCTATAATGTTTGAAATGACAACTAGAGGAAGGAAATCTTTGGAAATTAGCCATAGGATAGAAATAGTTCCAGCGCCATGAATCTTTCTAATAATGATTTCTTTAGTCTTAGATTGAGTGATATAGTAAGAAAAACCCAACAATCCTGAAAAGACTAATATGACAGACAAGATCACAAAGAGTCTGAATAATGCTTTAAGTTTAAATTCACTTAAATAGGTCGATTCAAGTTTAGATTTATAATCATGAATACGATATTTTAGGCCTGGATTACTGATTGTTAGAACTTTACTGAGATCAGCGATTGATTTACCATTTACAGGCGAAACCAACCTGATTAAGATTTGATTAATTCCGCTGGGGAATAGTTGAATTGTAAGAGGTGTTATTGGATCATAGAATGATCGGAAATGAAAATCCTTAACTACTCCAATTATGGTTTTCTTTTCTATTTTTTCTCCAATTGGATTTGATGGAAATAGTTTTGCCAATGTTTCATTAATTATTATTGAATTCGAATCATTGGGCATAAAGAGTCTTCCAGAAGCCATTTTTAATTTCAGAGTCTCAAAATAATTCGATTCAACATTCATAAAATCAGCGTCAATTGGATCTGTCCCTTGTTTAAGTTCTAAAGTCCTAGATTGACGACCTGTTTCATGAATCGAGAGATCTGATACACTTGCATTCATTACAATGGGATATTTCCTCAGTAAAGTCAACAAAACATTATATTTGAAATCCTGCTCCCTTTCAAGTATGTCTACCACCACTAGGTTTGAACTTTCATACCCCATGTTAAACTGGAATAGTCTAGAGAGCTGATTATTAAAAGAAAGAGTTACGCCAAAAAGTATGCATATGCTTGTTAATTGACATATTATTAGCGTTTTGACAAAAGGATTTTTAGTCAAATTGAATTTTGTATTTTGCCTGAAGATTGCCAAAGGGTTAATTCTAAAAAGAACACTGGCGATATACAGTCCCGAGGCAAAACTGGCTATAAAAGTGATAATCAAACAAGTTAAATAAAATGAAAAACTTTCTTTCAAGTTGAAAGTAAAATTAACATCTAACAATTGATTGATTTCTTTTAAAATGAAAATCAGAAATATGTTTGTTAATATCAGAGTGATGAAAGCAATGATTAGTGATTCGACAGTAATGGTTTTTATATAATTCCACCTCTGTGCCCCTAATACTTTGATAATCCCAATTTCTTTAAGATTAGAATATTTATTTGCTATTGAAAGTAAAGTGAAATTAACAAAAGAGATAATGAATATAATGAGGCAAATTGAACCCAGAAGAATTAGATTATTCAGATTACCTGTTTTGAACTTATTATTGCTTAAATGATCTGAATGAAAATAAATTGAACTTAAGGGCTGCACTGAAAATTTCTGATTTGGGTCATAATGTAAATAATTTTCGAAATATGCATTAAACCTATTTTCAAATTGACTTTTTTCGACAGCCGGTTTGATTAGAATAACAGTCGTGAAGCCCCAATCAACCCATTTAGTTTGATAAATTTTACTATTCCATTTAGCATACATATCAAAATTCACAAACATTTTTCCCTGGAGCGAAGAGTAATCAGGAAAATTCTTAACAACTCCATCTACCCTTAAATCATAATCTTTTCCATCTAACCTAGTTGTTAAGATTTCCCCAACTGGATTCGTTTTTCCGAAGTATTTTTCAGAAATGTCCTGAGTAAGTATTATGGAATTAGGATCATTAAGAAAATTTTTAAGATCCCCATAAATGACAGGGATGGTGTAGATTTTAAATAGTTCTTTATCTATATATTTTAGATTGCTTTCTGCAATGAAATCACTATTCTTCTTAAGTTCAATACTTGATGAGATGAATCTAGCAGATGTTTCTATTTCAGCTATGTTTTCTAACAATGGCTTCAAAAGATAAGGAGATGATCCTAGCAAATTTGTATTCGTTTTTTGCACTACTCTAAAGATTCTGCTATAGTTTGAGTTATATCTATCAACTTTTGTTTCGTGAATGATATATAGAGATGAATACACAAGACAAAGAATGCCAACTGCCAATCCGAGAATGTTAAAGAGAAGAAATGTTTTATTTCTCAATATTGATCTTGCAACTTTTCTAAATGTTCCAGAATTCATTGTAACTAGTTTAATATGGAAAACTATAACTTAGTCATAGGTTGGCAAAAAGCATGTGTTTGGCAGCTGCGAAGGGTGTCGCGATGGCAGGCTGCCAAACTCTTGCTTTTGCGCGTCGGATGTCTTGGTCCATCAGACACCATAACCTTAAACCTAACGGCCCGGCGGTTTAATTGAGTTGGCGTCTGTGTCGGGGTGACGCGTTTTTTGCCAGTCCCGGTAGGTGGACGAGCACTCACTGGTCACGATGAAACTGTCTTGACGGCACCAGGTCCGGGTAAGGATTGTGAGTTTTGGGTCACGATAAAACAGTCAAGATGGCGAGCAAAAAACGTGGCACCAGCGCGTCGGCCGGCAGCCCTATTGACTTTGTCTCGGCATCAGGATCAGTCCGGGTGCCACAAAATTTTATAAGTGGGTTAATGTCTTCTCGCATAGATTTTGGGAGTCCATTACGAATCTGTCCGGGCTGCCGAAGCCAATTAATTAAACCGTCCGTGTTAGGTTTAGGATTAATTTTAAAACTGACTCGGTGCCAGAAAACTATCTCGTCATAACTTTGTCTCATTATATTGCGGGTTGGGTTTGAAGGCTCTTTTGCAGCTTTGGGTTTAGCGTTGGAAATGAGCGAGCTGCAAATGTGCCTGACAGTGCGGAGAGGAAATCTTTGGTTTATACCTCGGTTACTCTATTATGTGGATTTGTTTATGATTGAATTATGTCCCTATTTATTCCAAATTAGCAAATCCTCTTGTAGTCTTATTTCTCTCGATTCAATTTTTCCAATCTCTCTAAAATAGTGTTTCTTTTGTTCGTTCTCCGTTATTGAAAACTCATAACGAATTGCCGTTTTCAATTCTATATTTTCAGCATTAAAAAAGTCCCTATTTATGCAAAGGTTTATTCCATTTTCTTTAAATGGGACGCTTGGAAAATAAATTCCATCAGCTTGTCCATTTGTATGCATTAAGGCTACATTACAATAAGAACTTGTAATAATGTATGTTTTCAAATCCTTTTTTGCAGGTTTTCTAAATTTTTCAAATAAAAATCGATAGAACAATTTTTGAGCTTCAAGTTCTTCTCCACTATTTTTCATGATAAGTGAATCAAATGCGGTTCCATGCTCCTTATCAAAACTAGATATTCGATTTTCAGGATCAGGTGTGGTCACAATAATCGTTTTAATTGATTTCTTTAACTCCCATAAGCCAAGAGTAATTTTTAGTATCTCTCCAATTTTTTTAGAATCGACCCAATTTTCAAGTAATTCCATATATGAAGTTGGTCGAGTCTCAGAACAATAAAAAACAGATTGAAATGGGCGATTGCATCTTGCGAAGTCCTTTACAAATTTTTGAGGGGGGATAGAAATGTCAGATATTTTAAAGAAAAAATCTTCTGATTCATGTGTTCTAGTATGAAAGAATGACAATCCGGATGAAAGATCATTAGTAAATACAGGTAATCCACCTAATTTTAGATATGCTAGAACAGCTCGTTCGTAAGCATAATCATCAGAAGAATTTATGTTCTCAAGAAGTTCTATCGTTTTCTTTGTGTCAGTTAGATTCATGGTGTCTTGTTTCAGGTGCATATAGCACTCAGAATAGATTAAGTTGGTAGCAATTAATTTTATTTTCAATCATATAATTTGATTATTGTAAGTAAAAAATTAATCCTAATTTTCATTTACGGAAACGATGAAAACAAAATTGCTTAATATTTTAACTTTCTCAGGTAAAGATTTTGTCGAGATTGTATTTGCTATTGGCAATTTTGGTGGAGAACTCATTATATCAAATAAGTTCTGAAGATAATTTGCTTTTATAGCATACCCAACATTTTCAGCTTGTGTATGTTTTGCTGAAACAATTCCAATTATATTACCTTGACTATCAAATAATGGAGCTCCACTGTTACCTGGTTGAACGGGTGCTGAAATTTGATACATTGAAATGTCTCCTTCAAATCCTGTTTTTGAACTAATAATTCCATTCGTGAGCTTAACTTCCTCGCCCATAGAGGCAGTAAGCGGATACCCAAGAACGAATATACTCTCACCAACATCTACAGGACCATTTCTTATTAAGTAAGGCAATGCTTGGAAACCTGTAAACCTAGGATCATCAATCATTAAAATTGCTAGATCATTTCTTGCATCTGACACCACAATAGTTGCTTTGTAAGAAATATTAAAGTTTTTGTTAACGCCCTTAATGATTATACTTTTAGCCCCTTCAATAACATGATAATTTGTGACGATAAGGCCAGAATTTGTCAACGCAAATCCAGTTCCTGTAGATGGACCAGATTCTTTCTCCTTATCAAATTCCTTAATTGCCTGATCAATATCCCACTTTGTAGGGAAGATTTTTACCCATTCATTCTTTGTAATTTCTTTATATCCCATTTTCATTAAATCTGATACAGAAGTTTTGTAATGTTTAGCAAGGTCGTCAATAGGAATCTCATTTGTCCATTCAATATTTCCCTCTGAATTGATTTGAACTTTTTGATCACCGAAATAATAAGTTCCTGGATTTGAGGTTGCAGTGAAAGTACAATTGAAAGTTGAAAGATTCGTTGAGGTAGTTATTGGTAAACCTAAAGCTACAAAACAAGAACCTTTTCTAACAATCACACATTTCGATACTGGTGTTGGAAGTTCTTGGGTTTTTTGAAGCTGACCATTAAGATATTTTAAGCTATATCCTTTTGGCAGAAAAATGCCTACAATAGGGTCATAGTTCTCAGGATGAGATAATATGAGTTTCTTAAAGTCTTCTTCGGATTTAGGATCAGTTTGAGCAACACCATATAAAGTGATTAAAAATCCACCCATAAATGTTAAAACTCTTTTCATATTTGTCAACAAATTATATTTATTAAAATATTGAAGGTCAAGCAAAATTACTTATTTATTACAACTAAAAATGCCATATTAAATGTCTAATTGATAATTTTAAAAGCTGATTTATAGAATTATTATTCTAAAATTTGGGGAAAGATTCTTTAATTCGGACTTAAATCAAATAACTTGATTCTATCATCATATTATGAACCGACTGGTCTTAGAAAACTTCTGAGTAAAAAGCATGTGTTTGGCAGCAGCGGAGGCTGTCGCGATGGCGAGCTGCCAAACTCTTGCTTGCGCGTTGGCTATCATGGTATTGCACCGAAATCTTAAACCTAACGGTCCGGCGGTTTGATTAGGTGCCGTCCGTGTCAGGGTTGGCATGTGTTTTTGCAAAGTCCCGATAGATGGACAAGCATTTGGTGTCACGATAAAACTGTCCAGATGGCGTGGTCCAGATAAGTGGGCAGGATTTGTCACGTCACGATAAAGTTGTCAAGGTGGCGTGCAAAAACCATGACAACTGAGCGTCGGCTTGCAACCCTATTGACTTTGTCTTGGTAGCAGGATCAGTCCGGGTGCAACAAAATTTGATAAATGGATTAAATTCTTCTCTCATAGACTTTTGGATGCTGAGATAAAATAGTCCGGGTTGCAAAAGGCAATTAATTAAACCGTCCGAGTTATAGTGCGTTTTATTATTAATCACGCAGTATTTTTTTTCTCGTTTTTTAATTTAAATAATCCAAATCTTACTCCTATTGTCACAACTGAAACCGGCTTAATTCCTAATGTTTCATTAATATCATAAGTTAATGGGAGAGATAAACTGATATAAGGCTCTAATAATAATTTACTTGAAATTTCAGCTTTGTAATTGATTTTAAATCCTGGGATAATGCCAATATTTGATGCGTCCTTAAAGTCAGTCATATAGGCAGAACCAAGATAGGCGCTGACAAAAAATTGTTTATAATTATCTTCTTGAAAGTATAGTCTTTTCTCAATTGCTATTTCTAATCCGTATGATGGTTGATTGAAGGATTTTAGTGATCCTACACAACCTGCTCCGCCCCAGAAAACAGTCGTCCAATTAGGATTTTTTGCCTTTTCGAAGCTATAAATCAATTCAGTTGAATAACACAATTGATCATGATGATATGTGGGATAAAAAATAACATCACAATAAGAAGCAACCGAAATAAAAATCAGGATTAACGAAATAACATACTTTTTCATAATGAATGATGTTTAAATATTATCTATGATCAACCTTTTAAAACAGACAAACAAGAATATCTGATAAACGAATTTTAAGTGAGTTATAGTGCGTTCGTCTAGATCAATTTTGGGGTCAGTCACAGGCCCCGTATGCACTATAACGGCCCGGTGGTATAGGGAGTTGCCGTCTGTGTCGGGGTTGGCATGCGTTTTTGCAAAGTCCCGATAAGTGAGCAGGATTTCCGTGTCACGATAAAGTTGTCCAGATGACTTAGTCCCGATAATGAAAACGGATGTGTCACGTCAAGATAAAATTGTCAAGATGGCAATGCAAAAACCATGACAACGGCGCGTTGGCCAGCAGCCCTATTGACTTTGTCTCGGCAGCAGGATTAGTCATGGTACCGAAAGTTTGATAAGTGGAAATAATTTTGATCGCATTGACTTATGGAGCTGATTACGAAGCTGTCCGGGCTGCTGAAGGCAATTACCTATACCATCCGAGTTATAGTGCGTTTTTTATTCTTTTATTAGTATTGGAACCTCACTAATTTCTTTGGATTTATCATTCTCGCTTAATACCTCAAAACTCACTTTGGTTCCTGAATCTGAATCAATCCTCAAGATGGTCCGACATTCATTATTGGCTCTATACTCAATGGCACCAATGACTTCTCCATTTTCATCCGTAATAGTTTCGTCTCCAAGAATAAAGCCGCCAGGCAGACTTACTTGTCCAGACACAATTGTATTCTCACTAATTTTTAATGCATATTCTATGTTTGTAAAATTGATTCTTCTTAAAGTCAAGATATACTTTTTGTCATTTTTAATTGCTTTGTAGTTGACATAGACATTTAAGGGTATTAATGAAGGAATTAAAGTTACGCCACCACCTGATAATGATTTAATTATTACATTGTCTTCTATTAATTTTAATGTATCATATATAGAACTTAGCTCTCTTAATTCATTCAGAAATTCTGAGGAGTATTTGGATGAATCCTTAACTATAAATACTTTCCCTTTTACAATCTGATTTATTTGCATCGAATTTTTGGGAAAGTTTTTCTTTGTTGCATTGTTACAATTTGGACATGCAAAGACGATTATTGCAGCAATGAAGAAAAAGGCTGATCGTGTTTTCATAATTATTGGTTTTATAGAAAATTTTTGGTATGAGTCTCGGCAGATTTTAATATGTCAAAAATACTTGGAGCAATGGCACACAACGACCGGCGGTTGAGTTTGTTGCCGTCTGTGTCAGGGTTGGATTTGTTTTTGCACAGTCCAGATGGATGGACGAGAACTGTCGTGTCAGGATGAAGCTTTCCAGATGGAGTAGTCCCGATAGATGAGCAGGATTTTTCATGTCATGAAAAATTGTCAAGGCGGCCTTGCAAAAACTCTACCTTTGCCAAGAAGTTTCTCAAAAAAATTGAACTAGAGTTATAGTGCGTTCGTCTAGGTCAATTTGGGGTCAGTCACGGGCTTTGAATGCACTATAACGGCCCGGCGGTTTAATGAGTTGCCGTCCGTGTCAGGGTTGGCATGCGTTTTTGCAAAGTCCCGGTGGATGGACGAAAGTTTCTTGTCATGATTAAACAGTCCAGATGGCGTAGTCCCGATAAGTGGGCAGGATTTGTCATGTTATAATATAACTGTCCAGACGGCGATGCAAAAACCATGACAACTCGCGCGTCGGCTTGCAACCCTATTGACTTTGTCTCGGCAGCAGGAACAGTCCGGGTGCAACAAAATTTGATAAGTTGAAATGAATTTGCTCGCATAGACTTTAAGGGCTGATTGAGAATTTGTCCGGGTTGCAAAAGGCAATTAATTAAACCGACCGAGTTATGGGCAGTTTTAAAGCTGTCATTAAAAACTAATTATTTTGATTTTACAAAATGATAAAATATAGCATCACTAGAATTGTCGTGATAAATTAATGTATCATTATAAATTTGTTCTATTACATAAACCCAAGGAACTCCTTGTATATCCTTAATAGTCATGAGATATGTGGAATCACCATTGGTATAGGTTCCGATATCTCTTACCCAATGAATAATTGTTGTGTCACTTGTTATTGTATATGTATTGCTAATAAACTTATTATCTGATGTGAATTCAACATAGCAATTATTACAATAATGAATGCAATTGCTACAGATACCTCCCTTCCCATACACAAATTTCCATTTCCCCAATACATAATGTTGAATAGTGTCAAGAGGTTGATTGTACAATACAATATTCACTGGTTTTACTGGTTTGTCATCTTTTTTGCATTGAATAAAGCAACAAAGCAATATTAAGATTAAGGGTATAATTAAAAAGCATTTTTTCATTCTTTTGTTTTTTTGTAAAGGGATAAATAGAATCTTCGTAGTGTACTGTTATAGGCTAGTTGCGCTGATAACGGATTTGTCTAGTTAAAAGCAATATAGTCTAGGTTTACGAAATTGTCTAGGTTAACTATCACATGGTCAGCGCTATTGCCCATAACGGCGCGCGGGTATAAGCAGTAAGCGTTGGTGGCGCAGACACGCCGACCATCAGTCCCGGTGCTTTAGCCGAAAAGCTGTCCCGGCGTGCAAGACACAATGGCGCAATTTTTGCCAGTCCCGGCGAAAGATTTACTTGTCTCGGTGGCAGGAACTGTCCAGAGCCGGTTTTACGAAATTGGTAAACGGACGAGAAGTTTTGCGTCATGATAAAATTGTCTCGGTGAGATGCAAAAATTGTGACAAGCTTATTGCTTATGACCCGCGTGTTAGCTGCAGGGCATGTCTAGAAATTGTCCCGGAGGAAGAAATTTTCTGTCATGGTAGTTTAAAAGTCCCGGTTAATGAAACGGAATTGTCATGATGTAGAATTTGACTCGAAGCCATTATGTTTAGTCCAGATTTCTGATTTGTCATTTATGAAAGCTACTAAAATTGTTGTCTTTCGAGCCAAGGATGGCTGGTATATGCAATAAGCGATTTTATGAGGTTTCGAATTAAACATGTCTTATAGAGCTTATTGCATGTACCAGTGAGTTAGCTGCTGGGCAAATTTTGTGTTTGTCAGGTGAAACAACATTTTCTGCTTTAGTCGTCTGTCTCGCCGAGTGGCAGGGACGGGCTGGAAGGCTCTTTACGCAAATGCATATATCAATTTGTTGTACGGAATTTTATGTTTGCGTAATGTGCCTGACAGCGCAGGGACGGTTTGGTTTAATTTATTATGCTTCTCTGATCTATGTCTTAGAATACGAAGGGACGGTTGATATTATTTTTGAATCAAGTGAGTGGACTAGTTTACAAAATATCTTTCTTGAAATGCATTTTTGTTATCTAAGCCTTTTATGATAATATACCAGTAAACTTTGTTACAGTCTTCATTATAATAGTACCGAGTGGAGGTAGCATTTCTGTTGTTTTAACTTTTCATAAAGTTTAAGATTGGGCTAATTAATCTCAACGTTAAGATCCTCAAATTGTATGTTATTAGATTTAAGCCAAGTTTCCAATTCATCCACCATGTCAATCCAAAGATTATTAAAATCATAAAAATTCAAATCTGAATTATTGAATTTACCAAATCGTTCACCTTCTTTTGGAAAACCAGGTATTCTAACCTCTAAATATTTTCCAGGTTGATAAGCTTCAATATTATACGATATTGTTGTTGGTTCGACTTTCCTAAGTTTTTCTGCAATCCTTGTAGGTAAGTATAGTGACTTGGATTCTTTAAGATAGCCAATAAGAAATTCCAAATAACTTTTATCAAATACTAATAACATTTCATTGAATTTTTCGTAATCGGCCTGCCATTGCTTAAGTGGACGATATTGTATAAATGAATCCTCTCCTTTCATAAAAAACTTTATATGTCGAATTCGTTCAAGTAGTTCTAGTGTAGCTTCTGTTCTCTTTTCTATCATTGACTTTTTTAATCCATACCGATCAAACAATATCAATGCAATGATTAAGGTAATTAATGAACATATTGCTTCAACAATTCCGTTACTTATACACAATGTATTATTAATAGATTGGTCTAGAGCAAAAGGGATTACTGCGACTATAACAATAAATATCACGATCAGGAAATAATAAAATGTTTTCATAATAAATTGTATCAATAATTTCTATGTAGATGACTAAATTTTATCATTTTAATTAAGATGGCATTTGTGCAAATTTTATTTCTTTCGGTTATTATCTGATTATTTCCACAAAAAATATGAGATAAGTAGAAATTGGATAGAAATGCAAACAGTCAAAATAATAGAATCAATTTTATACTCCTCTTCAACAGGTGATGGACCTCTGTCCAAATCTCCTCTTGTTCGTCCTTCTTTTTTTGCTTTTTCATAAAATTTATCAGCTTTACTCATCATAATAAAAGGAAATATTATCAATGGTATCCCAACTGTTATCATCGATAAAAAAAGAAAATCAAATTCGATTAAGTCTGACTTTGGGGAACTCAATAACGAATACAAAAAGGATAATAGAGTACAGCTGTAAATAATCTTAAATTTTTTCATAAGAATTTTTTTTGGAACATGTAGGAATAACAATCAAAAAATGATTATTTTTTAAATGGTTATCTTTGTATATTAAATAATTGGTATAATGAGAAGAGATAATTTAATCAAAGAAAAAGCTAAAGCTACTTTAAAAGATGAACCTGCAATTTTGAGATCTAATCCCGACATTTCAGGTCTAAGTGGCCATGTAGAGTATAGAGAACTTAGAGAAAATGTAGCAAAACAAAAAGTATTTGATTTCTTCAAAACTTTAGGTATAAATACTGAATTTAGAATTTCTGATTCAATCACTGCTAATTCTTACATATGGGCCTCATATTTGAATATTAAAAATGAAGTTGTTACAGTATCATTTAGCTACTATGAATCTCCTATTACAGGAGTACACAGAACCTTAAGTATTTATAAAAATGGTTTAAAAAAAAGTAATATTAGAGAGTTAAGAAAATTGTATTCTGAATAAGTGTATTCTAAAAATGAAATGAATTTAGTATAAATCAACAAGTGACTGTAATTGAAGGATTCTTATGGGCTAAAATGGTCAAGGAAGTTAAAGTCTTGCCTTGTCTTGGATGTTGAAGTGTAAAACATACTCATTAATCTTTGAGACAACGGACACTAGTACCATAATGTATTAGATTTCCGCCTCTGTAAACAATATCATAACCATTCGTAGTTCTTGCCCAACCACCAATGATGTCATAAGGAGCCGCTGTGTTAATATAAGGGGTTGAAGACCAAAATCTGACTGAAGTACCAATATCCTGAAAGTTTCCATTCTGATTTCGTAGACCAGCAGGTAATGCTGTGAAACCACTTGAATTTGTTCCTAAAGTCCAAGTATTTGTCCAATGTGCATTACCAACTTCTCTAATTTTATTACCCACACCTCCTGATGCTCGCCAGGCCTCTTTATCAACATCAGATTGGCTCATTCCAAGGTACAATTCCAGTTGTTTCCATTCTGCATCTGTTGGCATATGGTATCCTAATGGACACAGTTTCCCTGAGCTTACAGCATACCAGTTGTATAAGGCTCCATAAGTCGCTTTATAAGTTGAAGCGTCATTATTATAAAAGCAAAATCCAGCACCGGTTGTATTTGTCCATGCAGTATTATCCGCTATAAGAGTAATAGAAGAATTATCGTTGAATTTAGAAGTTTTTAAATTTTCTTGCATCCATATCTGGTCACCGATTTTAATAGTATTGTATGTATTCCCATCTGTATCAGTAGCAGTTGGAGTTGTTGTAAAAACTTTATCATCACCGTAACTTATTCCTGCCGAATTGACAGCTTTAATCCTATAATGATATGATGTATTTACAGTTAAACCAGTTAAATTAAATGTAACTGCAACTTTGTTTGTATCAGTAACTGGACTAGGAGATGCAGTCACTGAAGTTCCATAACTTGTTGTTGTACCGTATTCAAAGGTAACTACCGTAGACAAAAGGTTATTTTGAATAGTACCAATCAATTTTGCACCTGTTGCATTTATATTAGTAGCATCCATTGTAGCTACAGTCGGAACATTACCTAAAGTTTTAAATGAAAAGGCCATCCCATATCCAGAACCAGTAGCATTTGTGGCATAAGCTCTAACAAAATATGTTGTATTTCCGTTAAGGTTCGAAAGATTACTTACAAATGTTCCAACCCCAGCCCCATCTGAAGATTTACTATCTAATGTTGTAGGTGAAGTTCCAGTGCTCCAACATACACCTCTGGAAGTTACTGTACTTGAACCTTCCAAGGTTATGTTTCCACCACTTACTGCAGAAATACCAGTAATTTTGGTAATAGAAGTAGTAGTTAGTGTAGGTAATTTCCCATTTTCATTTCCACTTCCATTTTCAGCTTTTGTACATGTATGGAAACTTAAAATAAGAATAGGTATAGCAACTAAAAGAATGGTTTTTGCCTTCATTGATGTAAGTATTGATTTAATTACTTAAAGTTATGAATTTAGTTTTAATAGGTATTCGGTTAAGCTAGAATTCGTTAAGCTTGACATATGGGACATTAGTTAGCCACGATGAAAAAGTCTTAATAAGTCCCAATAGATAGACAAAGTTATCGGGTCAAGATAAGGTGGTGAGCAAAACCATAAAAAGTAATCGATGCTGCTCAGTTGTGGTTTTTGGCAGTCCCGATAGGTGAATGTTAAGTCTTGGATCAAGATGAATTGTCTTGACGGCACCAAGTCCGGGTAAGGGATGTGAGTTTTGAGTTACTGTAAGACAACCTAGATGGCTAGCAAAAACCATAAGAGAACCCCTCAAGGATGATAAAAGTCCGGGATTGGGAACAGGGTTTTGGGTCACGATGAACTAGTCCTGATTACGTTTAGGAACTGTATGTTATAATAAAAGCTACTGAACATGATTTGCACTGGCAAAGAAGCATGTGTTTGGCGGCGACGGGACGGTTGCAGGGATGGGCCGCCAAACTCTTGCTTGCGCATCGGAAGTCCCGGTAGAATGAGAACATGCGGCACTTTGCCTTGCAGCTAACGGCCCGGCGGTTTAATTAGGTGCCGTCTGCGTCGCGGTGCCGAGTTTTTTGCCAGTCCCGGTAGATGGGTGCGAAGCCAAGGGTCACGATGAAACTGAGAGACGGTACCAAGTCCAGATAGACGTCAGTGAAGTTACGTGTCACAATGAAATAGTCTCGGTGACGAGCAAAAAACAAGGCACCAGCGCGTTGGCCCGCCAACCCAATGGTAGTCTCGGTAAATGGCAGGAGGGAGGGTACCGGAATTTTGTAAATGTGAAAAAGCATTTCGTTTTGAAGATCTGATAAAAGAAAAAAGAGCGTTCGGGCCCATAAATTACCAGACAGCTTCGTAAGGTGACCTTCAGGTCCCCGCACAAATTTGTCCTGGGTTGGCTGAAGGCACTTAATTAAACCGTCCGAGTTAGCTTGCGTTCTTTATTTTTCTAGTTATCATAGATTTGAGAAAGTAGTCGATCTAGTGATTCTTTATTGGCCTTTGATGCGCTTAAAAATCGACCTATTATTTTCCCGTTTTTGTCAATTAATAATACATTAGGTACCCCTTTATATGAATAGTTTTGCTCAATATCATTTTTGGTTAGCTTATTTGGTCCGCATGGCCATTTTTCAGCAATAGGTATATGATACCACATACCTGTACTATCATGTTTAACTGCTTCTATCCATGCCTTTTTATCCTCGTCAATTGATACGGCAATTACTTCAAGACCTTTGGAATGATATTTATTATAAATTGTTTTCAGATGTGGAATACTCTCACGACATGGAACACACCAACTGGCCCAAAAATCAATTAATACTTCACTTTTTCCTTTAAACTGAGAAAGTGTTATAGTTTGTTGATTGAGATCACTTGCTTTAAATTCAGGTGCTTGATTACCAATACGCATATTATCTTTTTTTCTAATATCTTCAATAATATATTTGGCAAATATGCTTTTCTTGAGTGAATTGTCCAATCTATTAAAAATTGATTTTGTAGAATCAAGAGACATAACTTCGTTACCTCCTAAGGCATATAAATAAACTATAGTTAAATACGACTTTGGATTTTCCATCACAAATTTGATCTGTATCGAATCTATTTGCTTGTTTGTCTTAGACCCTATCTTATCTATTTCTTCTGTTTTTTTCTCTAGTAATACCTTGATAGAATCATTCTTTGAGTTTTTTATGCTATCATTTATTTTGTTCTCTTGATCTCTTAGGATTGAGATCTTATCATAAAATGGTTTTTCTAACTTAGTTAATAATTCAAAATCATTCTGCGTTTTTGAACCTGTCATTTTGCATTCATCATATTTATCTTTGGTAAGATTAATCTTCATTTTTCCTGGTTCAAGAAAGACCATAACACTGCTTAAATTATTTCCCCCAAATAGGGTAGCTCTGGTAGGTTCAAAAATCTCCCCCGAAAAAACAAATTTGCCATTTTTAATATCTACGGTATCACGAACATAAGTGGTATCAGAAAAATATGATAAAACTATATTACCAGAATCTTGACCTATAGTTTTCCCCTGAATGACAAATTTCTTAGAATTTTTATCGGCTTGAGAAGTACAGGAACTGATCAAGATAAGTATCGTCAGAAAAGTGGAGTAAGATGTTTTCATGGAGTAATTAATTAAATGTGAATCATAGAAGTATTTAGTCACGAATGAATAGGGTCAAGATGAGTTGAGAAGATATGGGTCCTGATAAAGGGTGCAAGAAATTGTCCAGATGTAGCGTCTCTCGTGAATGCAAGCTAACTCGTTTATTGCGTTAGCATTTTTGCATGTTATATGCCTGGAAGGGTGGATAACAGTATGTTTATCACCGTTTTTGTACATTCTATAATTGTAGGTCTTAAAATTCGCAGAATAATATATAAATTTTAGCCAATAACACTCTTTTATCTAATTTTCGGGTTGAATCTCTGCCTTCTTTGGCATAATTATAGCTCCTGTTTCTAAGGCTTCTTTAGTCAATATCGAGGATTATCTTAATATTGTCCTTTACTAATGATCGAAGGTCTTTGCTAAGCTCCCCAACTTTATTTACCAGCCTCCTGTTATCAATGGCTCTTATCTGATCTATCATAATATCAGATTCAACCTTCAGATTTGCTGTGCCCTTTTTTATATGTACCCTTAATATCTCACTCTCCTTCTCTACATTAGTGGTAATTGGACAAACAACCGTAGATGGGTGTTCATTATTTAAAAGATTCGTTTGTAAAATTAATACTGGTCTTACCTTGCCGGTTTCAGTTCCCCGTTGCGGTTCAAGATCAGCTATCCAAACATCAAATTGCTTGATTTTCATCATTGAGACGTTCAAATTCTGCAAGAATTTCCATCGATTCTTTCCTTATAAGCATTGATTCTTTGATGAGTTTGCTTTCTATGAGCTTCCTCTTGTTTATCCTGTTGTAATAATCAACCGCCTCATTTATATAACGATTTCTCGACTTTCTAACCTTAGTCAGAACGATTTCAGTCTCATTGAAAATATTATCATCGAGTTTCAAAGAAAGTGTTTTCATAGTGTATGATTAAAGTATATCACAAAAGTATATACTTCATCTTGAATCTGCAAATCTGTTCAATACTTGATCACGTAAATCTCGTACCTTATTATAGCATCTCCTTCATTTGAGCTAACCTTACTTATAAATCGAAAAGAAAATGCTGCGTACCTACCTGACATCCATATCTTCAATCGGACTCCGTATTACAACAAGATTCCTGCGGCTTACATGCGTGTAAATCTCAGTTGTTCTGGTGCTTCTGTGACCCAATAACTCCTGTATGTACCTTATATCCAGACCGCTTTCATGCAAATGAGTGGCATAGCTGTGTCTCAGACTATGAACTCCTACTTCTTTTTTAATGCCCGCCCGCTGAAGAGCATACTTAAAAACCCTGTAGACACTCTCAGCAGAATACCTTCCTCCCGATTGACCTTCAAAAAGGTATTTTTCCGGATGAAATCCATCCAGATACTCATCCAGCTTCTCCCACACCTTCCGGGAGACAGGTACTATCCTGTCAACACGACCCTTTCCTTCCCTGATATGAACAACACCACGATCACGGTCAAGATCGGATAACTTGATATTTGTCACTTCCGATCGCCTTAACCCGCAGGAGTATATTATCCATAATAACAACTTATGCTTATTATTCCTCGTAGCATTCAAAATTCTTTTTACTTCTTCTTTTGAAAAAACTTTGGGAAGTGCCCTGCTTCTCCTCGGTCGTTCTAATAACTCAAGATCTATACGGGTCCTGCCTGAAATCCTGTAAAAAGTCTTTATAGCAGAAATCATCTGGTTCTGATATGAGACTGAATATCCGTTTTTAACAATAAAATCAAAAACAAATTCAGAAACCTCTTTCATTGAAATTGTAAGCGGATCTCTGTCATTGAAATATTTAAAATATAATTCCAGAAGCGCCAGGTAGGTTCCGTTAGTTCTGCCACTATATCTTACTTCATCAAGATGCTTTTGCATGAGACAGAGTCCCTCAACAGCTTTCTCTCCAAGCTCCCTGCAGCGGATTTCATCACCCATCTGCCTCCTCGCACTCTTCAGGGCTTCAGAAGGAGCCGACTTTATTATCTTTACCTCAACTCCGCATGATGCAAAGTAATCCGAAAGCGAATCACCGGTCATGACCGACCAGGGTAAAAGAAACTCCTTTCGTATCTTATCGTAATAATACTTCCCGAATGATTTAATCTCTTCAATCCACTCATGATTATAATGACCCGTAAACCTTATTGCAAGCCTTCCATCATGTTCATTGATCCTGAATTCGACAGGACTGAAACGCTGCCGGTCGACTATTTTTTCAATTATTGTTCTTGAAGGAATAATTGCAGCTTCAGGATTTTGTGATTCAGAATTAATCTTTGTCAACACATCTGGCAGATCAGACGTCATTGCACATACGCTCAAATTGGGAGCCTCTGCTTCTGTTATCCCCCTCAAAGATTTTTGTGCAAGGGCAGAAATATCAATATCAGCTTTATCTTTGAAAACCAATAGAATCTGTTTCAAAGTTTCTTCATTATCATCAGCATACCATCCTTTATAGGTATTGCTGTAATTGCTTCCTCTGATCTGCCTGATAAGCACAGCCAGACCTTCATCATAATCAAAGGAGAGGAGTATCCTCCACATATCGCGGTGGAACACCCTTTTCAGAATTATCTTTTTTTTCATACAGCGAGTAATAAAATAGCACGAAGGACAGGTATAAATTTAATCTAAATTTTTCGGATTCGTAAAATATTATAGACAGACTATTAAAAACGATTCAGAAGAAAAATAAAATATGGCAAATTCGTTGGGCTTAAATACAGCAAAGCCCCGTCAGTCACAGAAGCATTTCATCTACAATCCGCCATATATCCAACAAAAAATGCTTACGCCTGACTCTTCACAATCGATATTAAAGTTAAACAAAAAACAGATTGACTATAAATTAATTGCCTGGGAATTTTGCCTTGGTGACTATCAACCGGCACAAAAATGGCAGATAGACCGCAAAGTAAGAGTTTTGTTCTCAGAGAATATTCAGCATTATCAGAAAATCACTATAGCCCTAAAGAATATATACCTGCAAATATTTTGTTTTGCTTCAGAAACCGCAAGGCTGATTTAAGATAGTTATTAAACATTGGGCTTGGTTTGAATTATCAGATATTTTTTTGATCAGTGACAGACCGTAACCAAATTTAATCATTAGTCTTTTTAAAAACAATTTTATTTTGTTCTTCCCCTGATCCAAATATATCGAATTGCCCAATTGATCTTTGAGATATTCAGGATCAGATAAATTGTAAATTGCCTTTTTTTATAATGACATTCGCCTGTTCTATAAAATGCTTGATAAATCTGTAATAATTACCAGATAAATTTTTGAATATTCGATATAAAAATTCTAACTTTGAAATATCCCGTTAGAATATTGATAAACAAAACCGGACCCTGTTAAGCATTTTTTAATCAGATTCGTAAATATTAAACTAAAAAATCTATGAAAACAAAAATCTCTTTTGTCCTGCTTATTGTTCTGATAACAGGATTCTCCACCATCTACTCGCAGGGATTTCAGCCTCCCGCACCAGGGAAGGCTGTTGTCTACTTTGCACGTGTTACAAAATATGGGTACGCGGTTTCATTTGAGTTCTTTCACCAGGATAAGTATATCGGGGCATTCAAAGGGAAGAATTATTTGCGCTATGAGTGTGATCCAGGACAGCAGCTTTTATGGGCTTCATCTGAAAACAAGGAATTCATTACCTGCGATCTGAAAGCAGGTGGTAGCTATGTTGTTATTGTTGACATGGTCATGGGTGCCTGGAAAGGACGCGTCGGATTTAACCCGATAACCTCAGACGACGAACGATTTATAAGGGCCAAAGAACTCATAGATGAACAGGCGCCGGTTGTTTCTCCCCAGAAGAAAATTGACGAAATGAATAAGAAACTAGCAACATTTATTCCTGAACAGCTTCAAAAATATAATGATGTATGGAAGGGTGAAAAAAACTTCAAGCATATCTCACCCGATATGGCTATTCCTCCCGAAGCAATGAAATAGTGCTCTTTTTCCCATGAAAATTTTGCTGTGAGCAGATGGTCAAAACAGCACCGTTACTCTTAAACGATAAATTTTTTTGTTTTACATTTTAAATAAAACATTATGAAACATTTTCTTATGATAATAGCCCTTTTAATAATAGTCGGTTCAGTATCTGCGCAAAAACGTACTATAGTAATGAATAATAAATATACCAACGCAAAGGTGGTTCTGATTGGAAAGGGTACAGTTCCGGTAAGAAATCTGATGCTGGTCAATGATACTTTGCTACAGTATAACTCAAAAAGTGGTGATGGTTCAACTAATATGAAACAAGTTTCTGCATCAAGTGTCAGATATGTAAAAATTAAAAAGGGCAGTTACGCTGGTATTGGTGCTATTGCAGGGGGCGGTTTTGGCTTGCTTGTAATGCTCGACGTAGTATTGTCTGTCAAAAGTGATGCTACTCTGGATGATTCTAACGTCAACTGGGCTCCGTATGTAGTTGCAGTTACTGCAGGCGGGGTTCTTATCGGAAGCCTGGTCGGGTTATGTATCCCGAAATGGAAGACCTATTTTTTACCTGACAAAAAAACTTCATTCTCAATTAAATTTTCACCAAGTATCAGTCCGTCCTACTGTGGATTAGGTATGAAGATGAAATTCTAATCAATTAATTTCAATTTAATTAATAAGTATAATAATAGAGGCAAAGTCAGATATCTTCTTTCTTTGCCTCTCTGCTTTTCTGTAAATAGATTAAAAACACGTTATTTACCCTCGGGAGTTCCCACCAGAATTCTCATTTCACATTCAGCAACAACAGTATTTTTCTGAAAAATTTTTCCGGTTATGAGAGTATAACCCAGCAATTCGTTGTCCACTATTATCTCCGACTGAATTTCAGTGTTAATTTCAGGCAAGAAAGTAATTGAAAGGTTCTTTATCGCTCCTATAAATCCGGGCTTTACCTCCTCCTGCAGAGATAATTGCCTGTAACCTTCATAGGCAGCAGCCGTTTGAGCAATGAATTCCATAAGACCTCCCTCCTGTAAGAAACCATTCTCACAAAAAACATTTGACTTCCTAATAAAAAGGCGTCCTACTGCCGATTTCTCACTCACACTGATCAGCTGGTCAATTAATACCATAGGCGGTCGCTGCGGTATCAGATCAAGTATATCATATTCCTCAGGTTTCATAATATTATGGTAAAGCTGGCATGAATTTCAGGTTTATTATGTTATAAGGTACTCCCACAAAGGTCCTTTTTTATTCTTCTTCCTCATTTTTATCATTATTTCTGTAAGATTCTCATCGGGGAAGATCCATTGTCTTCCGGTTTTTTTTGCCTTTTCCTTAAGAGAGCTGATATCTATATCCTTCGAGACATAATACTCAGGTACCAGCAACGGGTCATCTTCCTTCACAATATTCTCAGCGATTGCAATCCTGTGAAGAAGAGTTCCCGGATAAATGCGCATGCCAATAAATGGGAAGAAGACAGTCTTGCCGATTTTTTTAGAGTTCTCAAAGGTCTCAGCCAATGTTTTTTCTGTCTCTCCATATCCTCCAAGGATCAAAAAATGGGCGTAATCTATTTCCATCTGATTGCAAAACCCCGATATCCTTAATATATCACTGACTGTAAATGGTTTGCCGTATTTTTTGAGTATGGTATCCGATAACGATTCGGTCCCGAATTCAATATGATTGAGACCTGCCAGTTTGAATTTCTGAAGGAGCTTAAGGTCGAGGTTTAAGAAATTAAAATATCCGCCCCATCTGATCTTTAAATCAGCCGATATAAGAAGTTCGGCAAGCTCCATATTGAATTCATTGCTGATATTGAAAATGGAATCGGTAAAGAAAACATAATCTATTTTCTTGTTATTGTACAGGTCAGATAATGTTTTAATAATCTGATCCGGGTCAAGGGTTCGTACTTTAGACCCCTCAATCAGCGGATACGTGCAATAGATACATTTATAGGGACAACCACGCTTGGTCTGGATGTTAAGCATTCCGCTGGATTGCCAGTAAAAGTCTGTCAGAGAATCATCAAAGGTAAGAAGTGGAGTACTATTGTATGTAACTCTTTTATTTATTATCAGGCCATTATCCTCCATATACAACAAACCCTCTATGTTTTTGTAGTCCTGATTATTTTCTAGAGCAGATATAAGCTTGTGAAGGCTTAATTCACCCTCGCCGCATATTCCAAAATCAGGGTTGAGCGTTTTGAATAAGAGTTCAGGATATATTGAAAACCCAGCACCGCCTATTATTATCACCGACTCTGAAAATTCTCTCGTATTGTTTATAATCTGTTTGTAGTGGGCTATAAAGCTTTCCTGCCTGTAAATATTCACATCATCAATATTGCGAAGCGAAATACCAACAAAATCGGGTCTTATCTTTTTCAGGAACTGAATATAGTCATCGTCTGAACCTGTCATGAAATCAAAAAGATATGTTTTAAGATCAGGCATATTTGAAGCAAGGAAAGATTGGAGGTAAGATATCCCCAGAGGATAAACAGGATAAGGTTCCTTATGCCTGTTTGCAGAGACCAGAATCATTTTTTTATTTCTCATCTGCCTCCCAGAAATTGTAATAATTGAACCATTGAGTCGGGTAATTTCTGATTATCTTTTGCAACCGGTCAATATAGCTGTTTATTATTATCTTAATTATCTGATCCCTTCGTTCCTGCATCCCCTGCTGCTGATATAATTCCGGCGGTGTTGCTGAAAAATGATAGCTGTTCCTGCTTTCTTTCATTGCAAATACAAATGATACCGGAACATTGTATTTCATTGCCATATAAAAGGGACCCGTTGGGAATTTAGCTTTCTCTCCAAGGAATTCAGCGGTAATTGTCTTGGAACCCTGGAGAAATCTGTCCCCATGGAGACAAACGATCTGTTTTTCGCTTAAAGCTTTGTTAATCTCGTAGATATGAGAGTTATCTTCCCTGATAACAATTATATTGAAATTTCTATTTATAACCGAGGAAAGGTAATCCTTCACTTTTTCATGCTCTGCATCATACATTATAATGTTTACCGTTGTATTTAGACGCCTGAACATGTATCCGGCCATTTCAAAGTTGCCCACATGAGCACTGATGAGCAATCCTCCGGTTTTATTCTCCACCATTTTGGTAAGATAATCTTCCCCGTCGAAAGTGAAGTTTAGCTTTGTTTTGAAGCCAGCCATTATTGCTATTTTATCCAATAATACCTGTCCGAAGGAATAATAATTCCTGTATATAAAAACTATGGATCTAAAAAATCCAAAGTGAAAACGCTTCCTGTAGAATCTAAAGATCGTGCGAAAGGATTTAGGATAGAAGAGGAAGTAATAAAATGCGACAAAACGCAAAAAAAAATATGAAGTGGAAAGGCCGGCATACTCCAGTATCCCGACAAAAATCCTATATCCTGTTAAACCGCCTCTTGTTTTGCCTTTCCAGGATGTCACTCTGACTTATTTATTTTGAGTGCAATTGTAAATATAATCGTATAAATTTTCCATGGTTCTAATTGAACTGACCTCCGCTCCCTTTAGAGTTATGCCGTATTCTTTCTTAACAATTACGGCGATATCCACGAAATCAAGGCTTTCAAGTCCCAGATCATCTTTGAGATGAGCATTCGGGGTAATAGCGGACTCTTCGAGTTCAAATTCTTCTACCAACAATTTATTAATAGTCTTAACAATACTTTCTCTGTCCATATAAATTGAAGTAATTACTAATTATTTAAACTTTTTAATGATCAAACATGAATTTGTACCACCAAATCCGAAGGAATTTGAAAGGAAGAGATCAATCTCCTTTGGTGTTGTCCTCGAAATAATATTCAGCCTGGCAGTGATTTCGTCGGGTTCTTCGAAATTAATATTTGGTGCAATAAATGAATTATGCATCATAATTAAAGAATATACTATCTCACTGGCACCAGCCATCCACATCTCATGGCCGGTCATGGATTTGGTCGATGAAATGGCAGGCCGGAATTTTCCAAAAATATGGTCGATTGCCAGTGCTTCATTCTGGTCGCCAATAGGTGTTGATGTTGCATGAGCATTAATATAATCAATTTTGCCAGGATCAACTGACGCATCGTTCAATGCCATTGACATAGCCCTGATCTGCCCGTCAACGTCGGGTACCGAGATGTGTACTCCATCGGAGGAGAAACCATAGCCGACAACCTCGCCAAGTATCGGAGCCCCTCTTTTTACTGCCTCCTCCATGTCTTCGAGTATTACTGTCGCCGCACCACCGCTTGGAACCAGCCCGTCTCTTTTTTTATCAAAGGGTTTTGAAGCTTTTTCGGGTGCAGATTCCTCTTTCGAAAATGCTCCAAGTGCATCGAAGCTGCCAACACTGAAGAGATTCACCTCCTGTGAACCACCACAGATAATTGTCTTCTGGTATCCATGCCTTATCATCAAAAACCCCAATCCTATAGCATGAGATCCGCTTGCGCATGCTCCGCTAAGGGTGAAATTGATGCCTTTCAAGTGGAATATTACCGAAAGATTCATGGATACTGAAGAGTTCATTGACTGGAATACAGAGCCCGAACTTATTGTCCCTGTATCTCTGTTCTTCCGTATAATGTCAACCGAATTGATTACTGAAGGCGTTGAACTGTCATTTCCAAAGATGATACCCACATTATTCTGATCAATATACTCCTGGGTGAGGTTAGCTGTTTTCATAGCCTCTGTTGTTGACATAAATGCAAATTCTGCCTGCTGAGGCATGCAGACCCGTGCCCTGCGATCGAGTATCCCTTTGAGCTGAGGAGTATCAACTTTGCCGGTTAATCCGGACTGGAAGCCATACTCTTTTCTTTCAGGATCGAGTACAATGCCGGACTTGCCCTTAAAAAGCGAGTCTTTTACCTCCTCAAGGTTTTTTCCGATTGAAGAATAAATACCTGTTCCTGTGATTACTACCCTCTTCATAATCTAACAAAAAATGTAACAATATTAAGAATAAAGTCCTCCATTTATTGAAATAACCTCCCCAGTTATATATGATGATTTATCAGAAGCAAGAAAACAAACAAGCTCAGCCACTTCCTCCGGCAATCCGAAACGGTTCAGAGGGATCATACTTTTCAATTCATTTTCGTTTAAATCCCTGGTCATATCGCTCTTTATAAATCCGGGGGCAACTGCATTTACCGTGACATTCTTTTTGCCTATTTCCTGGGCTAAAGCCTTCGTAGCTCCAATAACTGCAGCTTTGGCAGCTGAATAATTCACCTGGCCGGGAAGACCTTTTAGTCCCGATAAAGACACCATGTTAATTATCCTCCCGTATTTTTTAACAAGCATATTTTTCAGCAAGGCCCTTGTCAGATAGAAAAATCCGTTAAGATTGGTATTCATGACATCATGCCACTGATCATCCTCCATCCACATTAAAAGAACATCTTTCCTTATGCCTGCATTGTTGACAAGAACCTCAATATATTCATCCTTATGCTGCTCAGTCCAGATATTAATAGCTGATTCAACCTGGGAAGGATCAGAAACATCAAACTGCATAAGTTCCCCGCTCCCTCCTGCCTGCTTTATCAGGGCAAGCGTTTCCAGAGCTTCTTTTTCATTTGATTTATAGTTTATAAGAATATGCAAGTCGAGAGAGACGAGTTTGATGCAAACTGCCCTTCCAATGCCTCTAGAACCACCGCTAACCAACGCATACTTCATTTCAAATAATGATATAAATCGGTTAATTAACTCATAAACCTATAAACCGGGTGTAAATATAATCTTTAATTTTTTTTATTTCTAAATATTTAATGGCGTCATCCTCAAACCTCGGCACGATTTTCCTTATCTCAGAATATACATTCCCCGTTTGAGAAGATAACCTGTCACTTATCTTCAGATAGTCAATTGCCTGGACAATACTGAGTAATTCGATAGTTAATACCTGGAATGTATTATCTATAACTCTTTTCGCCAGCAATCCTGAATTTGTTCCCATGCTCACAATATCCTGATTGTCGTTGTTATTAGGAATTGTATGCAGGTAATTGGGGTAAGACAGTGATTGATTTTCGGCTACTGTTGATGTGGCTGTAAACTGTGCACCCTGCATTCCGAAATTCACTCCCAGCTTGCCAAGGTTGACAAATGGAGGTAATATATTATTAAGCTTGTTGTTCATCAGGTAATTGATCTGACGGTCAAGCAGCAAGGATAGCTTTGTAATTGCGATCTTCAGCTTATCCATCTCAAAAGAGACATAGTCACCATGAAAGTTGCCGCCATGGTAAATGTTTTGATGCACATCGTCGATGACCGGATTATCGCAGGAGGAGTTTGCTTCGTTTAGGAGTACTTTTTCAGAATAGTTGAGTGTGTCAAGAATAGGTCCAAGAATCTGGGGAACACACCTTATGGAATAGTATTCCTGAACCTTATTTGTTAAAATGTTTTTATCATTATGATTGCCATTATAGAAATGATCTTCCCTCTTCCGGATCAGTTCGCTGTCAATTAAGATCTTACGGATAGTCTCAGCGATGGCATTCTGCCCTGAATGAAGCTTGACCTGATTTAATTCCTTAGAAAAACTGTCATCGAATGAACTTACAATTTCATTTATCATGGCACAGGCCAGAAGAGCCCACGACATCAGGTTTCTTGCATTTATAATATTCACTATTCCGATACCCGTCATGAAACAGGTCCCGTTGATAAGTGATAATCCCTCACGGACATGAACCGTAACCGGTTTAAGGCCATTCTCAGCAAGAACATCTGCTGACGGCAGGATATTACCATGAAAAACAACTGTACCTTCACCGATCAGAGCAAGAGCTATATGAGCCAGTTGAACCAGGTCTCCGCTGGCTCCGACACCTCCATGTTCAGGAACAACAGGTGTAATACCCTTATTGATAAATTCAAGTATTAAAGCGGCCACCTCAGGATGTATACCTGAATTCCCATGCAGGAAATTATTCAACAGAACAATCAGTGCTGAACGGATGTAAAGCGGATCAACTGATTCTCCGCATCCGGCTGCATGGCTTCTGATTGCATTGTACTGTAGATTGATGCGATCTGCATCATCGATTCTGTACTGAGCCATCGGACCCAGACCCGTATTTATACCATAGATCACCTTGTTCTGGTGAAATGACTGGAGAAATTCGAAGTTCTTAACTATTTTGTCGTTTGCCGACTCAGTTATCACTATTTTCTCATCTTCAAACAATATCATCTGAAAATCTTCAGTAGAAATAAAGCGTTCTCCAATCTTAAGCATCCTTAAAATTTATAATGATCCGATTTTAAAATTATAACAACTCGATCAAACGGTTTCGGCACAAAAATAAGAAAAATAGAATATAACGACCCGGATATTCTAAATGTAACATATTTAATTTTATTAATAATTGGCTAAATTGCGATTTGTCAAAATTGGAGAAAACGAAATTTATATGGAGGGAATGGAATATTGCGTAATAATTCCGACTTACAACAATGAAAAAACGCTTGAAGAAGTTATATCCGGGGTTCTTAAGATCACTAAAAATATAATAGTTATTAATGATGGTTCAACTGACACCACAAATGATATTCTCAAAAAGTTCAGCTTCCTTACAATAATCTCCTATGAAAGGAACCGTGGAAAAGGGTATGCTATACAGAAAGGATTTGAAGTTGCCATCGCTAAAGGATATTTATATGCTGTTACAATTGATTCTGACGGGCAACATTTTCCTGAGGATATTGTGACCCTTACCGCACAAATAGACAAAGAACCTGATGCGCTGATAATTGGAGCCCGAACCCTGGCTCCTGAAGAGCTCTCTAAAGGAAGCAGCTTCGCCAACCGCTTTTCAAATTTCTGGTACAGGTTCCTCACTGGTATAAATTTGCCTGATACACAATCAGGCTTCAGATTATATCCTCTCAAACGATTGAAAGGGATGAGATTCTATACGAACAAATATGAATTTGAACTTGAAGTCCTGGTGAGATCAGCATGGAGAGGCATAAGAATTGAAAGCGTGCCGGTCAGGGTATTTTATCCTTCCATGACAGAACGCGTAAGCCATTTCCGACCTTTCATGGACTTTTTCCGGATCGGTCTGCTGAATGCCATTTTTGTAATAATTGCACTTATTTATGTCAAACCATTTTCTTTCCTAAAATATCTCAGAAAAGAGAATCTAAAAGATTTTATAAATAAGAATATACTCCAAAGCCAGGAATCAAATATAAATATTTCTCTCGCAGTGGCTTTGGGAATATTTACCGGGATACTTCCCATCTGGGGATTTCAGTTGATTACAGCAATCACCCTCGCCCACCTGTTCGGACTCAGCAAGCTCATCGCATCTGTCGCAGCCAATATCAGCATTCCTCCCATGATACCAGTCATATTATATCTAAGTTATGTGACCGGGGGGTGCGTAATGCAGAGCGAAAGCAATATTAAATTCAGCACCAACCTGTCAGTCAAATCGTTTGAAAATAACCTCCTCCAATATGTGATCGGAAGTATTGCTCTTGCGATTATTTTATCAATATTTATCGGAATAATATCATTCCTCATCCTGAAATGTTTTAGAAAGAAAAGATTAATAACGAGGTAAATCTATGGAAGGACTTTTTCAGGCATTTTATACATTTTTCAGGAACCGGAGAATTTTGTTTGCAACTTTGGTGATTATTGTCGCACTGGCTGCGATTTTTCTTGATTCGAGGATCATTCTCGAAGAAGATATTTCCAAAACGCTTCCAGGGCAAAATGATAAAACTTCGATGATCCTGAAAAACTCCAGATTTGCAAATAAGCTTATCCTGAATATTTTTCTTCCTGACAGCCTTAAACCTGCCGATCCGGATAAACTAATTGCTTTTTCCGGGGAATTGATTGATTCGCTGAAAAATAAAAATTTCTCGCGTTTTCTTGCACAGACAACTTTCAGGATCAATGACAGTCTTGCAGAAGATGTTGTGAATTTTTTATATAAAGATCTGCCGATATTTCTCACTGAGAATGATTATCTTAAGATTGACAGCTTGTTAACGAAGGAGACCATCGGAAAATCGCTCGAAAAAAACTATAAGACATTAATTTCACCTGCCGGTTTTGGTTTGAAAAAGTATATTCTGCAGGATCCTGTCGGAATAAGTTCACTGGCATTGGTCAAACTAAAACAATTCCAGATTGAGGATGGATATGAAATCATAGATGGTTACATATTTACAAAAACCAGGAGAAATTTGCTGCTTTTTGTAAATCCTTTGAATCCACCCAGTGATACGCGTCAGAATGCTGTCTTTTTCAGGAACCTCGATAATCTGCTTCAATACCTTTCAGCTAAAAATAACTTCACCATAAAGGCAGAATACTTTGGATCTCCTGCCGTATCTGTAGGAAATGCAGAACAGATTAAAAAGGATATAACAGTAACAGTAACAGTGGCGGTAATAATTATTTTACTGTTCGTCGGTCTGTTCTTCAGAAACAGATCCATTCCTTTCATCAGCTTCCTGCCGGCAATTTTTGGAGGAATTATGGCTTTGGCAATAATCTTTATTATAAAGGGAAAGATGTCGGTCATTGCGCTTGGCATAGGATCGGTCCTTTTGGGAATCATAGTTGATTATGCCCTGTATTTTTACAGCATATATAATTCCAAGAGATCCGTAGAGGTGGTTCTCAGGGATCTCACAATGCCGCTGTTAATGTGTTCGCTGACATCATCAATAGCTTTCTTCAGTTTATTATTTGTGAAATCAGAGGTATTAAGGGATCTGGGATTATTTGCCGGATTGAGCATTCTCGGTGCTGCTCTTTTTGCGCTTCTGATTCTTCCCCATCTGATAGGTTTCAGAAACAAATCATCACAAAGGAATAAAACAACATTAATTAACAGAATTGTTTCTTATGAATATGAATCAAACCGGTTAATAATCCTTTCAATTATTGTGGTCACAATAATCATGTTCTTCTTTTATAAAGATGCAGGATTTGAATCAGACATGAATTCAATGAATTTTCTTACCCCAAAACTAAAAGAATCTGAAAAAGATCTGGGCAGGATAAATGATATATCTTTAAAATCAATCTATATCTTTTCTACCGGAAAAGACCTGAATCAGGCATTGTCAGTAAATGAAAGCGTGGCCGCCACTCTTGAAAAACTTAAGAATAAAAACATAGTCAGAAAATACACTGATGCAGGTTCAATATTAATCAGTGATTCCATTCAGAAAGCAAGAATTCAGAGATGGACTGAATATTGGTCTCAAGGTAAAAAGGAGAAACTCAGAGATCTGATTATAACAGCAGGAGAGCAATACGGATTCAATAAAGATGCTTTCAATAAGTTCTATGCTTTTCTTGACCAGGACTTTCGACCCATTGGCCTTGATAAATTCAGTTCGGTCAGAACCCTCTTCCTGAATGATATGATATCTGAAAAGAACAACATTAATATGGTAATGTCACTGGTGAGAGTAAATAATGAAGACAGACCTAAGGTTTCCACTGCCCTTTCCGGTGAGAAAGACATTATAATTATTGACACTAATGAGATAACCCATAACCTTGTCAGCGGTATAAAAACCGATTTCGATTTACTGGTAAAATTATGTCTGATCTTTGTCACGTTAACACTGATTATTGCTTTCGGAAGAATTGAAACAGGAATTGTGGCTGCCGTACCAATGTTTGTAAGCTGGTTATGGACTCTGGGCTTTATGGGAATATCAGGAATAAAATTCAACATATTCAATATCATTGTTTCGACTTTCGTCTTCGGCCTCGGAGTTGACTACAGCATACTGATGATGCAGGGGTTTCTGCTGAAATACAGATACGGACAAAATGACCTTCCTTCATACAAAACATCGATCTTTTTATCATCCTTCACTACAGTCGTCGGAGTAGGTGTTTTATCACTGGCTAAGCACCCTGCCTTACATTCAATATCCCTTATTTCGATTATCGGGTTGCTTTCAGTTGTACTCCTCTCCTACACTGCCGAACCAATTTTATTCAAATGGCTCATCGAGAAAAACGGAAGAAAACGTGTTTTGCCTGTGACCTTGTCTGATATTCTTTTTACCATAGTATCGCTTTCCATAGGCCTGATTTTGTGCATTTTTCTGAACATTTTGTTTTTTATTGTATTCCCATTGCCAATAGCATCAAAGAAAAAGAAAAAGTTTCTTCATCACGGAGTATACTGGTGTGTAAAAATGTCATCATACGGATTGATTAACATAAAGACCAGGACAATAAATGAGCCCAAGGAAAACTTCACAAACCCGGCTATCATTATTTCCAACCATCAGTCGCACATCGATTTACCCCTGTTGCTGATGCAGAGTCCGAAAATCATCGTGCTTACGAACAAATGGGTCTGGAATAATCCCCTTTATGCCCTTGTTATACGCTATCTTGGATTTTACTCAGTTACAAATGGATATGAGCCACTCATTGAAAAGTTAAGAAGAAAAACTGAAGAGGGATATTCCATCCTTGTCTTTCCTGAAGGTACTCGTTCCCCTGATTCAAACATCATACGTTTTCACAAAGGAGCTTTCCTCCTGGCTGAAAAACTCAATCTTGATATTCTTCCTGTAATAATTCATGGGGCAGGTGATTGCATGACAAAAGGTGAAAACCATTTAAGGAGCGGAGCCATTACAATCAAGATATTACCACGGATAAAACCTGATGACAATCATTTTGGCATCGATTACCACGAACGTACAAAAGCCATGCTCAGATTTTTCAGAGATGAATTCAGAAAAATGAAATCGGAACTTGAAACACCCCGGTACTTTCGAAGAAAGCTGCTCAGGAATTACATTTACAAGGGACCGGTGCTGGAATGGTACACCCGTATCAAACTTTCGCTCGAACATGACTATGAGATAATTAACAAAAACATTCCTCGTGAAGCCCAAATAGTGGATATCGGCTGCGGATACGGAATGATCTCCTATATGCTGAGCTTTACCTCAGAGAACAGAAATATCCTTGGGCTGGATTATGATAATGACAAGATAAGGCTTGCCAGCAATTGCATTTCAAAAAATGAGAGGATCAGTTTTGTAGCCGCAGATGCTGTTACCTATGATTATCCCGCCGCTGATGTTTTCTTATTAAGTGATGTATTACACTATATACCTGAAGAAAAGCAGGAAGAGCTGTTGACAAACTGCATTAACCATCTTAATCCGGGGGGAATAATAATGATCAGGGATGCAGACAAAGATCTTAAGAAAAGACATCTGGGAACCAGGTACACAGAGTTTTTCTCGACACGATCAGGCTTCAATAAGTCACTTGACAGGAAACTCTTCTTTTTTTCAGGGAAACAGATCCATGAACTGGCTGCCAGAAACAGCATGAAAGTTGATGTCATGGATGAAACGAAGCTGACCTCAAACCTGCTATATATTCTGAGACATTAATGCCTGCATCTGAAGTCAGGATCAGAACCTGAACACTCCACTGATCTTGACACCAAAGCGATGAAGATTAGGATTTTCAAGCCAGGTCAGGCGCTGAATAAGGTCTACACGTAAAAACCTGAAGATGTTTTCGATGCCATATGAAAGTTCTGCATATGGCCTGTCGTACGACAGGGTGTTAAATCGGGTAAGAGAATTCCCTCTTATTGAATCAGGAAGAATTGCAGTCCGATTAATGACAGGATCATAAAATCCATTCAGTTTATCGTTAAAACTCCCGAATGCAGCACGGGCACCAACGACAGTCCTCAACCCGAGCTTTTTGAGGAGCGGAAGCTTATTCATAATCAGACCATTCATATGGTAAGTCATACTCATTTCCAGAGCTTCATCCAGTACAAATTCTCCGTAGTTCATCAGATTATAGGTATGGCTGGTTATGAAGACAGACTGATTGCCTGCAAGAGTGACCAGAAGAGGATAAGGAAGCTGGCCGAACACTTTCGTGAAGCTTAAATCATATACGATATTGCCCAGGCCTCCGAAATTGAAATTATGATAAATGTCGGCGACAATCTTGTGATACTTGAAATCTCCATTCATAAAACCCGGTAATCCCATGTAATATTCAAAACTGAAAACCGGATACTTATTGAAATTTAATGGAAATCTTCTAACCCCGTCAAGCACGTATGTAGCTTTGGGCTGATATCTGAGGATCAGGGCAATCTCGCTGGTTATGTAATTTAACGATTTAACTGTTCGTGCCGGATCTGAATACCAGGCAAAGTAGTAATCAGGGCTTACCGGTTCAAAGGTTTTACGGGTAAATACTAATTTTCCTGTCATTCCCTTTATAAGATCAGACTCAAACCAGGTCCTGAAAACTTGTGTTTTGTTCATTTTATCGGAACCACCGAAGGAGGTCGCAAAAGTCAGAAAAGTTCCCGGTGAATAGAATTCATCAAGCGACCCAACGTTCTCAATATCATCCCGGAACTGAATACCTATTTTTGACCAGCGCTCCTTATTCAGGAAGTATTCAGTCTGCAGGGAACCCTTTAACCGGGTATCCCTGGTGCCATAGGCAAGATACCCATCAATTATCCATCGGGTGCTGAAAGCGACATTGGTCCTTCCTCCAAGGCGAAACCGGCTCCCTTCAACACTATTGTGATTATATACCAGCAGATAGGGACCTACTTCGAACTTTCCTGCATTGTAATAACCTTTAATTGAGGCTTCAACAAGTTTTGCAGAGATCCTGATTTTGTTATTTTTCTTCAATGAATCGACACGCTGCAAAGCAAGACTGTCGACTCTATCGAGGGAATTCTTCCGGCTTGATTCCCAGTAGGTACGATCATGATCACGGGAACTGAGACTGATTTTTAATTCTGATCCATAAAATCCCTGATCAAAAGGCTTGTTCACAACAATATTTGATTTCTGAGAATAGCTAACTACAAATATGTTGGCGGCATCGGCCATAAAGCGGGTTTTTACAGGAAACCAGGCTCCCGAACCAAAAGGCTCATAATCCTGTTGAATTTTTAATCTTTTTATAAAGTTCAATTCAGCTTTTCCAGTTACTGTGACAGCGATCCTTTTCAAGGCATAGGTTGTGTCGTTGATCCACATCGTACCATGAAATACCGGATCTTCTTCCCTTTTGGGTTTAAAGCTAATCTCATAACAGAAATACTTGTTGTCGAGAAACAGGCTGTCGGTCAGGTAATATTTATAGTACAACAGTCCAAACCTGGAAAGAGGTGATATAAAACTTTGATTGATGATGGGAATGGTATTATCCGGAAAATAAAAATTCTCCTGTTTGCTCACCAACTGGGCTACCATGTCGGTATTCTCAAAAGCCATGCCATTGGAGTTTGTGGCCTTTATGTAAGTGTATTCGCGCTTGGGTGATCTGAGGAAATAATTATCACTAAGTGATTCTGTTATATAGGAAGGAAGTGCCGGCAGATTCTCGTCTCCTGTTTTAATTGAATATTTGTCAAACTCTTTTGATAAAAACTTTATAACTCTCAGACTATCAGGTTTATTGTTGAACTTCCTAAGAAATACTATAGACCTGGAATAATTTTCAAACTGGTAGGATGAAAGACTTTCTATGCTGTTCAGTTCCTTGTTCTTCCAGAATTTACGCAGAATTAAATGAGCTGGATTTTCTCCCGGGGTAATTCTCACTTCCTGAATTGCATACAATGCCGGATGAAGCTGAATGTCAATAGTCTGTATTATATCATGCTTTATTCCAATTGTTCGCGTTTCATACCCGATAAATGAAATTACTATGGAATCGCTATTTGTATTTCCGGAGAGGGAGTAGCTGCCGTCGAAATCCGTTTTGACACCAATTATAGTGCCTTTAAATATTATATCGGCAAAGGCAACCGGCTCAAATGTTTGTGCATCAGCGACCCTGCCATTTACCCTTGTTTGCCCTGAAATAAAAACAGGGAAAATCTGAGTCAGGAGGAAGACCAGTATATAGTTTTTAATTCTGGTCATTCTTAATTTCAAATACTTCCGGGAAATCCCGGTATAATTAATTGTTTTAAAGAATAATCACCTGCCTGACCTGATGATAGATATATAGTCCGGCAATAGAACATCTGAAATACTATTTGAGACGATCTGCATTTAACAGAGGATTTGCATAGATCCCGAGGAAAAGTTCCTCAATTGTCTTTTTGGTTCCTTCTATCATACCGGTTTCATCTTCCATGTATTTAAGAAATTCCTTCTTTTCCGCGGAAGAGTAAAAGCTACGGTATTTCTCACTCTTATTCAAAAGGTCGCAGGCGATGTAATTATTTGGCCAGAGCCTGTAATGACTGTATACCTCATCATCGATCATCCCTGCAAGCCTGTTTATTTTGTTATTCAATGTGTCTTTTGCATCTGGCATTTCAGCAAGATTATTGATTGGTTTGCCAACTGACATATGAATCCTTCCTTTTGGCTGGGTAAGACCGGTAATTATACTCTTTAGATCTTCTCCGGGTTTTTTCTGGTACATACCATGAAGGGATGATTCAAGCAATTCCTTTACTTTAAAAGAACAACATGGTTCGTATTCATATGATATCACAAGAGGAACTATATTTAACTCCCTGAAGGAGTCTGTAAAATCTCTCTGGCTGCTCATATTAAGCATCTTAAGCAGACCTGATTCAGTTTTATCGTTTCCGTCCTTTGTCCGGCCGGGCCTCTGGGCAATCCAAACCAGATTTTTCTTAACTTTAATGGTGTGTCTGATGTAAGCTGAAAGAATCTGTGAATTTCTGATAAGTTCAGCCTTATTACATCCCCGAACCACTTTGAACATCCTGTTGACCTTCCCAAGATCAACCACAAACTGATTGATCATCAGATTGCTTCCGAAAGTGATCTCGGATGTATTGTGGTTGTTGTCGAGCAACAGCACCTGCAGAATTGCCGAATCTAGAACAATATCCCTGTGATTTGCAACAAACAGATAAGGTGTGCCCGGAGTCAACTGCCCAAAACCATCGGATGTAAGACCTTTTGATGTCTTCCTCACAATCGAATTAACCAGGGGATGCATAAAATTAAGCTGAAAATCATGGGCCGTATAAGTCCCTGCAAGAGATACCCTGATCTTATTTTTATCTTCGTCAGGAAAAAAGAATTCAAGGATGGCATCAAAAGATGGATCCGAGATTATCCTCTTAAGCGCCTGATTTATTTCATTATCATTGTATGGACGGATGTCCTCAAACTCTTCCTCTCCGATCATTCCCGGCATAATTTTCTTCAAAAATAAGTGAATTTATCAATTATCCAATTACCATTCAATGCTGATACAATCAGTAAAAGGAATAGTTCATTGAATTTATTGGAGATTATGCCTCAAAGATTAACATCGTTTTTTAACTTTGCTAACTTTATTATCGAGGAGGTAGTGGAAAGGATGAAATTTGATGTCGTCATTATTGGAAGCGGTTTGGGAGGCCTGTTATGCGGAAATATTCTTAGTAAGGAAGGATATAATGTATGCCTCATAGAGAAGAACCATAAGCTTGGCGGTTCCCTTCAGACTTTCGGAAGAAAAGCCTGCATTTTCAATACAGGTCTGAATTATACAGAAAGTCTAGATAAGGGCCAGGTGCTATACCAGTATTTCCGCTATTTCGGTTTATACGACAATCTCAGGATTAAAAAGCTTGATGAAGACGGATTCGACATTATCAGTTTCCCTGACGCTAAATATAAACTGGCCATGGGTCAGGCAAATTTCAAGGAAACACTCTTGCGCGATTTCCCGGCTGAAAAGGAGGGTTTAACCAGATACCTTAAGAAATTAGAAAGTATCTGTTCATCTTTCTCTCTATATAATCTGTCAGACAAGCCATTTAGTATTTTTGACAACGATTCGCTGGGTATCGGCGCAGCTGATTATATAAGGTCTGAGATTTCCGATTACAGGCTGCAGAATGTTCTTGCCGGGAATAGTCTTATGTATGCCGGACATGAAAAAAAGACTCCCCTTATGATACATGCCGTCATAAGTAATTCATTCATTGACAGTGCATGGAGGATTGTTGACGGGAGCCATCTGATCGTAAACATACTGGCAGCCAATATATTAAATAATGGCGGAACTATTCTGAAAAACGCAAAGGGAGAAAGATTCATAACCGAAAACAACCTCATAAAGTCGGTGGAATTGAATACCGGAGAAACTATCGAGGCTAAATATTTTATTTCCAATACCCATCCTGAACAAACGCTAAGGATGACAGGTCTGATGAAGAGCACAAGGATTTTTTCCGAACGGATAAACAAGCTTGAAGACACCATCGGAATGTTCACTCTTTATATTGTATTTAAAAAGAATTCCTTCCCCTATTTAAACTATAACCTATATCATTTTAACCAGGAAAATGCCTGGGTTGTTGGAAATTATGATCCTTCAAAATGGCCTCAGATGTTTTCCTTCATGCCGACGGCTACTTCCCGCTCAGATTATTACGCTGAAAGTGTCTCTGTAATCACCTATATGCAATATAATGAACTTCAAAAATGGGAAAATACATTAACAGGCCACAGGGGTGAGGATTATCTCCGGTTCAAGCAGGAAAAAGCCGAACTGCTGCTGACTCAACTGGAAAAACATTACCCCGGATTCAGGAGTTGTGTTGAAGCCTGGTATACTTCAACTCCTCTTACCTGGCGCGACTATACCGGCACCAGGTCGGGTTCTGGTTTCGGTATTCTGAAAGATTACAATCTGCCCATGGAATCAGCCATTCTTCCCCAGACAAGGATACCCAATCTATTTCTTACAGGTCAGAACGTAAATATTCATGGGATGCTGGGAGTGACGATCAGTTCGGTACTGACATGCAGTGCGATAATAGATATTAACGATCTTATAAAAAAAATTCGCGATGCGTAATAAATCATCCAGATATCTTTCACATGAAATATGATGTAGTCATAATAGGCAGTGGATTAGGGGGTCTGCAATGTGCATATATACTCAGCCAGGAAGGATATAATGTTTGCATCCTTGAGAAAAATAAGCAGATTGGAGGATCTCTTCAGACTTTCAGGCGCGATAATGCTGTTTTTGATACAGGCATGCACTATATCGGAAGTATGGATGAAGGACAGGTGCTGAACAGGTTCTTTCGTTATTTCAGATTGACAGGCAAACTCAATCTTAGAAGGATGGATGAAAATGGGTACGAGATCATTCAGTTCGGAGGTAAGGAATATAAGTACGCCATGGGTTATGACCGTTTTACGGAAACGCTTCTTCAATCATTTCCCCATGAAAAAGAGGCTCTGCTGAAATATATTGACAAAATGAAGGAGATAAGCAACTCTGTCGATCTCTACAATATGCGTGAATTATCCGATCAGCAAACAAGATACCTCGATTACTTAAGTATTGGCATAGACGGATTTCTCAGTTCAATTACAACCAACAAGACGCTGAAAAGCGTGCTGCTTGGAATCTCTCCTCTGTATGCCGGCGTTAAAGAAAGGACTCCGATGTATATTCCAATGATAATACATTCCTCTTACATTGGAAGCGCTTATCGCTTTGTCGACGGAGGATCACAAATCAGCGAGCTGCTGGAGAGCTATATTACGGAAACTGGCGGCACCATCATGCGCAAAGCCGAGGTGACGGGTTTTAATTTTAATGCCGGAACGCTTAAATCTGTTGAAATAAACCATTCTGAAAGAATTGAGGGAAAATATTTTATTTCAAATATTCATCCTAAAACTTTCCTGCAGATTGCCAGCCATGCTCCGTTAAGGCCGGCTTTCAAGAAAAGGATATCAGGCATTGAAGACACATTTGGTATTTTTACTCTTTATCTTGCCATGAAGGAGAATGCATTTGAATATTTAAACAACAACTACTACGTATTTAAAACCGGCAATGTATGGGATGGAGCAACCTATACCGCCGAAAACTGGCCCAGGGGCTACATGATGCATATAACCCCTAAATCGGGGAACGAAAAGTATACTGATGCGATCATAGTAAATACGTATATGAATTGGAAAGATGTTGCTCCCTGGGAAGACACAACGGTAGAAAAAAGAGGTGATCAGTATAAGGAATTCAAGAGACAAAAAGCTGAAAAAATGCTTGATTTGCTTGAAAAGGACTTTCCGGGCATCAGGAACAAGACAAAGGCTTACTACACATCAACTCCTCTGACTTACCGCGATTATATTGGCACACACAAAGGTTCGATCTACGGATTGCTGAAAGATTTCAATGATCCTCTCAGAACTATCCTTCTGCCGAGAACAAGCGTGAATAACCTTTTTCTTACAGGACAAAATATAAATATACATGGAGTGATTGGCGTGACGATTTGCTCCATCATGACCTGCAGCGAACTGGTCGGGTCCAAATACCTGCTTAAAAAAATGAGTGAAGCCTGAAAAAATGAAAATTCTGGGAAAAATACTGAAGTGGTTTTTATTAACTATCGTAACTATAGTTATCGTTTTCATAGGATGGTTCCTTCTTACTGCCATTGAACATCCTCCGAAAGTAAAAGACCTCTCTGCCCTGGCAATAGAACGGCAGAAATTCGGAGAAAACACATATTTTGTCGGAAATAACTGGCTCCGCAAAAGTGAATCAGGTTTATGGGAAATGTATATCGAAGGTGATCCTTTCGAACGGGGCGTTGCTTTCGGCAAACTCACCAGTGAATTGTTGTCATATCAGGAATCAGTCTTCGTCGAACAGATAAAGAAACTCGTGCCTTCAGCAGGCTATCTTAAGTTTCTTAAATATTTCACTGCATGGTTTGACCGTAATCTTGATAAAAACATACCCGAAGAGTACAAACTGGAAATTTACGGGACTTCATTCGCATGCTCTCCAGAATTTGATTTTATTGGATCGGGATATCAGAGACAACTGAATTATCACGCTGCCCATGACATTGGACATGCATTGAAGGGGTTAAACATGGTCGGATGCACATCTTTCTCATGCTGGAATGGCAAAAGCGCTGATTCCACTCTGATCGTCGCACGTAACTTTGATTTTTCTATGGGTCCCAAATTTGCTGAAAACAAGATAGTTTGCTTCTATAAACCTTCTTCCGGTTATAGGTTCATGATGGTAAGCTGGGCCGATATGATCGGAGTGGTTTCCGGGATGAATGAAAAAGGTCTTACAGTTACAATCAATGCGGCCAAATCCTCAATTCCGACTCAGGCATCAACACCGGTGACCATACTTGCAAGAGAGATTCTGCAATATGCGGAAAACATTGATCAGGCATACGCGATTGCCCAAAAACGTAAATTGTTTGTCTCAGAGTCAATCCTGATTGGTTCGGCAAACGACGGAAAAACTGCGATTATTGAAAAATCCCCCGATAAGATTGATATAGTCTATCCTGATACCTGTCAAATAATTTGCTCAAATCATTTTCAGGGCAAAGCTTTCATAAATGACAAGGCAAACATCGAGAATATTCTCGGATCCGACAGCCAGTACAGGTTCAACCGCGTGAATGAATTGCTCAGTGAAAATAACAAAATAGATGTTCCCGGCGCTGTATCGATATTACGAAACAGGCTTGGATCGGGCAATTCAGATCCGGGGATGGGCAACCCGATTGCAATTAACCAGCTTTTAGCTCATCATGCTGTTGTTTTTAAGCCGGCCAGGCAGCTGGTTTGGGTTTCAACATCGCCTTACCAGCTCGGCAAATTCGTTGCCTATGACCTGAATAAGGTTTTTTCGCTTACCAGGGAACAGATAATCTCCAATCATGAAATTTATACTCCCGAACTGACAGTTCCAGCAGATACGTTCCTCTTTTCAAAGGAATATTCCGGCTACATGGAATATCTTCGGATGTCTGAAGAATTAAAGGAATATTCCGGGAGCAGAAAATCTCTTCCTTCCGGATTTGAAGAGAAATATATCCAGACAAATCCAATGTTTTACATGACATATTCCCATCTTGCTGACTATTATCGAAATATAAAGGATTACGGGCATGCCTACAGTTATTGTCAGAAGGCATTATCAATGCAGGTTGCCGGAGCGGATCAGAAAAATGAACTGAAAAGATTATCGCAAAATTTATTAAAAAGATCCAAACATGCCGATTCCGGAAATTGAAAAAGAAAGTGCCGGAAAAATCAGGGCCTTTCAGGAAAAGGCACTTTTAAACCAGCTTCAGTACCTCAGGGTTAATTCACGGTTTTATCAGGAACTCTTCAGAATTCACAGCATAGATATTGATAAAATAAAGACCCTTGATGACCTCATGCTTATCCCGGTCACACAAAAAGAGGACCTTCAAAACAACACATCAGATTTTATATGCGTTGAGCAAAATAAGATAATAGATTACCTGACCACTTCGGGAACATCAGGGGATCCGGTCACTTACGTAATGACCGAGAATGACCTGAAGAGGCTTGCATATAACGAATATCTTGGATTCAGATGCGCCGACTGTACCAAAAACGAAGTCTTTCAGTTGATGACTACAATTGATCGCAGGTTCATGGCAGGAATGGCATATTTTTTAGGTTCAAGGAGACTAAGATCGGGCATGATACGCGTTGGCAACGGGATTCCTGAAATGCAATGGGATACCATAAACAGATTTTCACCAACAACTCTGATAGCAGTTCCGTCATTTCTGGTGAACATTATCGATTACGCAGTAAAAAATGGTATTGACCATCATGCATCAAGTATCACAAAAGCTGTATGCATTGGAGATGCTTTGCGCAATACTGATTTTTCGTTCAATACCCTTGGAAGGAAAATACATGAAAGATGGCCTGAAATGAAGCTCTATTCCACTTATGCATCCACAGAAATGGCAGCATCATTTACCGAATGCAGATATGGCATAGGAGGTCATCATCATCCCGAATTGCTTATTGTTGAATTGCTTGATGATAATGATTCTCCTGTTTCAAAAGGCACACCGGGAGAACTTACAATTACCACCCTCGGAGTTGAAGGCATGCCTCTGCTCCGCTTTAAAACCGGAGATATCTGCAATGGTCATTATGAACCATGCAAATGCGGCAGGAATACTATGCGGGTAGGGCCCGTAATAGGCAGGAAGAATCAGATGATCAAGTACAAGGGAACCACTTTATATCCGCCTGCACTGTATGATATCCTTGAGAATATTGACGGTGTCAGAAATTATATTGTCGAATTATCGACCAACTCAATGGGGGTGGATGAAATACTGATCTATATTGGATCCGAAAACAAGTCAGAATCTTTTGAAAAGGTTATTAAAGATCATTTCAGGGCTAAACTCAGAGTAGCTCCTGCAGTCTCTTTTGAATCACCGGAATATATAAACAGGATGCAATTCCCAAGCACCAGCAGGAAACCTGTCAAGCTCATCGACAAAAGATGAAAAATTTAACTTTGCCTAACCAACAAATCAGTCCCTAAGACGTTTATATTGAGAATATATTTAATAATTTTGTTCTTATTATACTTTAAAACTTAAAGACATGAAAAGTAAATTATTAACACTCAGCCTATTAATGTTCATTGGGTTCTCAACCTCCTCCTTTAGCCAGGAAAATAAGAAAACCGCAGAAATTAAAAATGTAGTATGGTTAGGTGTCGATTTTACAGCTGCAAAATTCACAGGTGTAACTGACAATCCTGAAATTATTGTTAACCAGTACATTAAATCGATCAATACGCTTGTTATAACCGAACAGGCGAAATTTGACTTTAAAAAGTTCTTTAAGCTTTCTGAAGTGACTAACGACATTGACCTGGTTAATGAATTCAATGCTAAAATAGATCCATCCAAACTGGTCATAAATGATAGCTATAAGTTTGAAATGGATAAAGTGAAGGAAGTTATCAAAAAATATAATGTGAAAGACAAAACGGGCACCGGATTGATTTTTGTTGCCGAAAACCTGAATAAAACTACAAAGTCAGGGAGTTACTATGTCTGCTTTTTTGATCTGAAAACCAAAGAGATCATTGAATGCAAAGAGAAGTCCGGACCGGTAACTGGCGTTGGATTCCGCAATTTCTGGGCCAGCTCAATCTATGTAATTATGAAAACCTGGGCCAAATAAGATATGTTCGACAGGATAGGTCTGCAAATCTTGCAGCTTTCTCAATAGCCCCGGATCCCTAATATCAGTCAATTATAGCAAAACTGGTCCTCAACGGACCAGTTTTAGTATTACCGGTTTTAAAAACCAGATTAATATGTTTAATTTGGGACTGATTTCAGAATTAATAAGGGGCTATATAAGTAGTCAGAAATAAGCATGAAGAACAAGGTTTTAATGACAGAGACTCTGATCCGGGTACGGTTCAGTGAAGTTGATTCTATGGGCGTTGTGTGGCATGGACAGTACATCAGGTATTTGGAGGATGGCAGGGAGGATTTCGGCAATAAATTCGGGATAAGCTACCTGGATTTTTACGAAAAGGGCATTTTGGTTCCAATAGTAAAAATCGACCTCAATTATAAAAAACCACTTATCTACGGTGACACCGCTCAGGTGGAGACCAGATTTGTCGATTGTGTGGCTGCAAAGACAATCTTCAACTACACTATTTATAATGACGGAAATCATGAAGTTGTAGCAACCGGTTCGACAACCCAGGTATTTATGAATCTGAACCGGGAATTGCTTCTGAATTTCCCCCCTTTTTTTCTGGAATGGAAAAAACAGCTCGGGCTGATGCATTAATGCAACTAAATTAATTGTGAGTGAGCGACGTATTCATAGCTTCCGATAATATTATTACATCACTGGGGTTTACCACTATTGAGAATGCCAGAAATATGCTTGCCGGTAATACCGGTATCCGTCTTAGAGAGGATAAGCATATTGCTCCCTCCCCTTTTTATGCTTCACTCATCGATTCTGCACAGTTGCATTCGGGATTCTCCCTTATTGATGATCCTGACCTTTTCAGCCGGTTTGAACAGATGTCAGTATGTTCAATTAAAAATGCCCTATCAGGAACGGAAATAGATTGTGCTGATCCTGGTACACTTTTTATCCTGTCAACAACCAAAGGCAATATCGATCTCCTTGAAAGTGAGAATAAAGATAGATATGGGCATGAAAGAATTTATCTATGGAGTGCCGCCCGCCTTATCCAGCGCTTTTTTAATTTCAGGAATGAACCTGTAGTTATTTCTAATGCATGTATTTCGGGGGTACAGGCTATAATCACAGGGGCACATCTTATACGAGCCGGGATTTATGATACTGTAATAATAAATGGTACAGACATTGTTTCAGAATTTGTGCTATCGGGATTTAATTCATTTAAATCGCTCAGCACTGGTCCCTGCCGTCCGTTCGATAAAACAAGGGACGGGTTGTCACTTGGAGAAGCATCCGGGACAATAATTCTTACTTCAAAGTCTTCCCTGTCAAAATCCAAAGAAAAGATACTGGTGGGTGAAGGATTCACTACAAATGACGCAAACCATATTTCAGGTCCCTCCCGTACCGGAGAAGGCCTGTTCCTGGCAATAAACAGGCTCCTGAAGAGAACACCTGCCGAAATTGATTTTATTTCCGCACATGGAACCGCAACACTCTATAATGATGAAATGGAATCGATTGCCATTTCGAGAGCAGGATTGCAGTCTGTCCCTGTTAACAGTTTTAAAGGTTATTGGGGCCATACACTTGGGGCTGCGGGTATAATTGAGTCAGTAATGTCTGTCTATTCTCTGAGGAACAATGTCTTAATAAATACACTTGGATATAACGAAATGGGGCTGACTAATCCCCTGGCAATCATAGACAGGCTGACGAGAAAAGAGATAACGAACTGTCTGAAAATTGCTTCGGGATTCGGTGGTTGTAATGCTGCAATTTTATTCTGCAAAAAATGAAAAAATCCCTTATTGTCAGCAGTTTTTGTTCGGTAACAGGGAAAGACGTGACAGTTAACAATAAAGTCATCTATACAGGTTCAGGTAATGGCTTCAAGGATCTTTCAAACGATATTTATACAAAATTTTCCATAGACTATCCGAAATTCCACAAAATGGATAATCTGTGCAAGCTTGGATTTTTGTCAGTTGAGCTGTTACTCAGGGATAAAGATCCGGGTCAAAAATATCCGGGAGACGAGATAGGGATAATCTTAATGAATTCTGCATCATCTCTCGATACGGATCGTCGTCATCAGGATACTTTATCTGACAGGGAGAATTACTTCCCCAGCCCTTCCATTTTCGTTTATACTCTTCCAAATGTAGTTATAGGTGAAATCTGCATAAGACATAAGTTTTACGGAGAGGGCAATTTCTTTGTTGCGGAAAAATTCAATATGGATTTCATCATTGGTTATATTGAAGAATTATTTGAATGTAACACTATCCAATGCTGCATTGCCGGATGGGTTGAATTAGATGGTGATGATTTTGAATCGCTTGTTTTTTTAATTGAGAAACCGGATAATACTGATACCGGAATTGTTAATTTTGAGCCGGATGTTATTAGAAATATATATGAAAAACTGAAATAAATGGAACAGGTTATTCTAAAACTAAAGGAAGAGATCATCGAAGCCCTGAACTTGTCGGAGATGAAACCGGAACAAATTGATGAGAATGCTCCTCTGTTCATAGACGGGCTCGGCCTGGACTCAATTGATGCACTGGAGCTCACCGTTCTTCTGGAAAAAAAATACGGATTAAAGATCAAGACTGCTGAAGAGGGTAAAAAAGTCCTCTATTCCGTGAAAACGATGGCAGAATTTATCCGGTCCGGCAAACAGAGCTGACTTCAGGTCTGATATGGATATTTTTTATTAACTTATATTTGATGGAGGGAGCTTTACCTAAAAATAATAACTGATTGTGTCAGAGAGAGTTTTTGTAACTGGTATTGGTATTATTTCATCCATTGGCTTAAATAAGGAAGAATCTGCTTCCGCATTGATGGAATACAGGAGCGGAATTGGTAGCATATCAATGCTTGAAACCCGCTTAAAGGACGAAATACCTGTTGCTGAAGTTCACGCAAACAGCACTATTCTAAAAGAAATAGCAGAAGTAGTCAACCTGTCTGCCCAATCCCGTACAGCTCTTTTAGGTATCATTGCAGCTAAACAGGCTATGTCAGATGCACATATTAATGATATTAATGAATTCAGGACAGGATTGATCTCCGCCACAACAGTAGGTGGCATGGATCGAAGCGAGAAGTTTTACCGTGAATATATTAAAAACAGCTCCACCGGCCGTTTAAGGGACATAATAATGCACGATTGTGCGGACAGTACCGAACAAATTGCAGATACGCTCGGAATAAAAGACTACATATCAACTATCAGCACTGCCTGTTCATCATCTGCAAATGCTGTAATGTTTGGCTCTCGTCTTATAGAGAACGGAATACTTGACAGAGTCATCGTCGGAGGTGTTGACTCCCTAACAATCTTTACACTTAACGGGTTCAATAGTCTGATGATTCTCGACAAAACCGGATGCAAGCCTTTTGATGAGAAAAGAAACGGTCTCACCCTTGGCGAAGGTGCCGGATATCTTATGCTGGAATCTGAAGGTACTGTAAAGCAATCAGGGAAGAGGCCATTATGTGAAATCAGGGGTTACGGCAATGCATGCGATGCATATCACCAGACAGCCTCCTCACCTGATGGCGACGGAGCATTAATGTCAATGCAAAAGGCGATCACAAAAGCAAATCTCACTCCCGGTTTGATCGATTATATCAATGCCCATGGCACCGGAACAAAAAACAATGACCTGTCTGAAGGAAGAGCCATAAAGAGGCTTTGCGGTGATGAAGTACCTCCCTTTAGCTCAACCAAGTCCTTTACCGGCCACACGCTTGGTGCTGCAGGAGCTATTGAAGCAGTATTCTGTGTCATGGCATTAAATCACCAATGGGTCTATCCAAATCTTAATTTCACCCAGGAAATGACTGATTTGGGTTTGTCTCCCGTAACTGTCTTCAAATCTGATATCCGACTGCGCTATATAATGTCGAACTCATTCGGATTTGGAGGAAATAACACAAGTTTAATATTTTCAGCCTGCTGACATGGAAGCTTATATAGACGGAAGATCAGCTATTTCTCCCCAGAATACATTTTCAAGTGAGAATCCTTTTGACGATGTAAGGGAATACGAAAATGTTCACTTCATGAAATGCATTGAACCTCAATATAATGCATTAATCGATCCGATGGCTTCCAGACGCATGAGCAGAATTATGAAAATGGGTATGGCATCTGCTTTAAAATGTCTGGATGAAGCCGGGATCAGCATTCCTGATGCCGTTGTTACAGGCACAGGGCTTGGTTGCCTGGAGGATACTGAAAAGTTCCTTGGCTCACTGATTTCAAATGAGGAGAAACTACTGAATCCAACTCCTTTCATTCAATCGACCCATAATTCAATTGCCGCCAACATTGCTATTCTTCTTAAATGCTATGGCTACAACAATACCTTTAGCCACAGGGGCTTTTCTTTTGTGAGTGCACTGCTCGACAGCCTTATGCTTCTGGAGGAAGGATCAGTAAACAATGTCCTTGTAGGCGGATTGGATGAGCTGACTGCCAACTCCTTCATTATCACAAATCGTCTGGGTTTCTGGAAAAAAGAGCCTGTCAGCAACCTCCACCTTCTTGATTATAATAGTAAAGGCAGCCTGGCAGGGGAAGGCACTGCATTCTTCGCACTGAATAACCATAAAACCATTCGCAGTGCAGCAAAAATATTATCTGTAGGTACTTTTTATAAACCAGAAGGATTTGCCGCAATCGAAAAGAAATTATCTGCAATCCTCACTAATGAGCATGCGGAATCCGATCAGACAGACCTGGTCCTGATGGGTCTGAGTGGTGACAGGGTGACTGACGGAATATATTATCACCTGAAAAATACTCTCTTCAGAAATACGCCTTGTGCTTACTTCAAGCATCTGAGCGGGGAATATGATACCTCATCTTCCTTCGCACTCTACCTTGCTTCCGGAATTATTAAGGAGCAAAAGCTACCTGAAATCATCAGACTGGATGACAGACCAATAGAAAAGATCAGAAAAATTCTGATTTATAATCATTTGAGGAATTCTCAACATTCAGTGATTCTCCTTTCATCATGCTGAAATATCAAAAAATTATCATTGCATTCCTCCTGTTAATGGCCTCTGCTATTATATTTGATCATTACTTGCACATAGGTATCTGGCCTTATATCTTTATTATAATTACACTTATCGGATTTCTGGCTTATGGATCAATTAATATATCATCGGACTATTACTGCAGGGTACTTTGTTATGCAAATACTGATGAAAAGAAAATTGCGCTTACCTTTGATGACGGGCCGGATAAAACAGTTACCACGGCCATACTGGATGTGCTGAAAAGGCACGATGTCAGTGCAGCATTTTTCACTATCGGACATAAGGCGGAAGAAAATCCCAGCCTGATCAGAAAAATTGACGATGAGGGCCATGTTGTTGGAAGTCACAGCTATTCTCATCATTTCTTCTTCGACCTTTTCGGTTCACAAAAAATGATCATGGAACTGCAAAAAACGGAATCTGTTCTGAATAAAATCCTGAATAAAAAAATCAGGATGTTCCGGCCTCCATATGGAGTTACGAATCCACCTTTGGCCAGGGCCCTGAAAAAAATGAAATATCATATAATAGGATGGAGCCTGCGATCAAAAGATACTGTTCTAAGGGATGATCGACTTTTTGAAAGACTGACAAAAAGGGTGAAACCAGGCGATATTATTATTTTTCATGATACAAAAGCGCATACGGCTGAGGTTCTGGATAAATTCATCATCTTTGCCAGAGAAAATAACTTTATCTTCGAACGAGCAGACAGGCTCTTAAAAATAGAACCTTATGAATAGGTATCTTATCACTGTAGTTTGTTTTATTTTATTCAATTGCTGGCCCTCCCTTACCGCACAGGAGGCAGTTGAACCATTAAAGGATGTTGAATCCTTTAAAGAGAAACTTGCAAAAATGGCTGAATCCACCTCTACCATATCATGCGATTTTGTTCAGGAGAAATACCTTGTTGTTCTGTCACAGAAGATCGTTTCAAAAGGCCGGTTTTACTTTAAAAAGGAAAACAATATCCGCTGGGAATATACCTCTCCGTACAAATACCTTATAATTATCAGCAACAATCAGCTCTTCACAAGCGATGATAAAAGCCAGAATCGTTATGATCTCAAATCAAATAAAATGCTTCAGGAGATGAATGGATTTATAAGTGGCTGCGTTCAGGGTGACATCCTGAAAAATGATAAGGACTATGCTATCGGGTATTTTGAGAACAGCAAATTCTATTATGTTAAACTCATTCCCCGTTCCGAAAAAATGCGGCAGATGCTGAATGAGGTGCAAATCTGGTTCGACAGAAATGATCTTACGGTATCAGGACTTAAGATGGTTGAATCGGGTGATGATTACACAAAGATTGGCTTCGTCAATAAAAAATTGAATATAGATATTCCGCTTGAAAAATTTAGTTTTAAGTAGCATTCTTGTAACCCTTCTTGCCGGCTGTTCATATCGTCAGTTTAACAGTTTTCAGCCCACATCTGAAGCTGTTATCAGTCTGAATGATGTAAAACCATGGTTCGTTGAAGGCCCTGACCATTATTTGTTTAGTGCTGAAATTGATATTTACAGAAACCATTTTGGAGGCATGATGGTTATAAAATATCTCAGTAAGGAAAGCTGCAGGGTAGTATATATTACAGAGGTGGGAATCAAAGTATTTGATATGGAGTTTTTCGCAAATGGCGATTTCAAAGTGCATTATTGCCTCGATGCCATAAACAGGAAAATTATTATTAAAACGCTGAAGAATGACATTGGCTTAATGCTGGCAAATATTCCGTCGGATAATAAAATAAAACTATCGGAAGACTGGAAACAGAATAAAACACTTTTAAAATCAACCGGTCACTCCGGAACAAAGTATTATCTGCTCAATAATAAATCCCTCAGAGTAGAAGAAATTTTAACAAGGAAGAACTTGCAGAAAAAAGTTGAAATAAAATATTTCAGCAATAACCGGAGTGAGCTTGATTCCGTTCAGATTAAGCATTATAACATCCGACTCAGAATTAATCTCTCGCGAATTAATGAAATCAAATCAGATGTTCCTGAATAGTCTCTATCAGATAAAACAAATATTAACGGAAGGCAATGGTTCAAAGTTTTCGGTCAAAATTGAACTTAACCCTTCTCATGAAATATTCAATGGCCATTTTCCCGGGAATCCGATATTGCCCGGTGTATGCATGGTACAGATCATGAAGGAACTTCTGATCAATTATTCACATTGTAAATTAATCCTGAAGAATGCCGGTTCAATCAAGTATCTCTACTTTATAGACCCTCTGGTAAATAATATCATCAATTTCAATATTGAAATGGACAAAACTGAAAACGGAGATATTTCATGTAAGGCCACGTTGAATTCCGAATCTGTTGTTTTTTGCCGTTTTAAGGGAGAATTTAAGGTCAGCACAGAGTAATATCAGGAATTTTTCTTCTCTGCTCTGAGCGATTCGGCCCATTTACAAATTAAATCGAGCTGGTCTTTTGAAGGAACAATCTCAGGCATTTTCTTTCTCACTTTTTTTGGAGGCATTTTTCCTTTGGTCAGAACTGAGCATATCATGGAGGCTTTAGAGGCAGCCTTTGATGATGAATATTCAGTCCACTTTGAGAATTTGACCATACAAAGAGCCATCATTTTTCCTCCCTCCCAGTGACATGGCATACAGGAGTTCTTAAAAATTTTATTTACCTCATCGGGTATAGGCGCTGCCTTCACTTTCTGTGTCTGACCCGATGCCGGTTGAATCATTACCAAAATGGCAATTAAAACCATTGACAAAATCTTGATGTTAATCTTTTTCATATTATTCCTGTTAAGTTTAAAAATTAAGCTAGAACAATTTTTAAAATCCCTGATGCAAATATTGATTATTTAATTATTTCATACTTGTTTTATTACCTGTTCCCTGATTGAATCGCTATTTTGGGTAGACCTAACCGAAAAGGTCAGGCTACCTGTAGGCTGTCGTATCTATACTGAGCCCCCGGGTGCCCTTAAGTCTTTTAAAGAAATTCTCCCGTTCAGGAAGTGATTTGAAATCTTTAACAAAAGCTTTCTGAATATCAATTTCAGGATCGGTCATTTTAGAAGTAATTGGCTCAAGCGTATCTGCTACGATTGGAATGAAGCCCACCTTATCGCTTACTTTTATCCTGGTAAACCGTTTCAGGGATTTTGTCTGAAATTGATCGGAAGCCAAAGCTATCCTTCTGAAACCAAGTTTCTTTGCCTTTTTATAGGAATAGTATACATTCTCGGTGCTATGTTCCGCCCTGATCTCTGTAAAAATATGTTCCCTCGGGATACCCAATTTTTCTGCATAAAGGGCCATGATCTCGGCCTCATAATATGGCGAATAAACAGCAGCCCCGGAATATATTACATTTTTGGTTATTCCTTTATCATATAAGTACTTCGACCAGCAGACCCTTCCCTTCATTACATAACTCCATTTTCCGTTTTCGAGCGGCACACCCGGAACAATAACAATGTCGTAGGGCTCTTCCATCGACATTTTTAATAGTTTTATACATGTTTTAGAGGAATATGCACATGAAGTAAGGAAAAACATTAACAATAAAAAGGATGGCAAAATCCGGTGCATTTTAGAAGAATTTCTTTTCATAATTCAATCTGTTTAAACAAATTCTATCTGAAGATTTCACCATCTGAAACCCTCAAATCTCACTTAAGACAAATATAAGAAAAACTATAGTTTTATTGAATTTAGAAGGCTTATCGAAACCTGCAAATTTGTTCCTCTCGTTTTCATGATTTGCCTTCTCCCGACTACAATTTTCTTCTAAACATTAAACAAACTAAGAATCTCATTGTTTAAATTTATCAGGATTAAATGAAATAATTCTATCTGGAAACATTCCATTCATCTGGTTAAATATTTGGTGAGATGAATTTCTATTGCTTTCGTCATTCAAAATTAGTATTCCAAACAATAAAATTATAGATTGATAAAATTGGTTTAGAAGAGGGCTAAATGTTAAACTTAATTTGTAATTTCATGGCAAAACGCGACATTTGAAAAAACAGCTATAATATTCAATTTTATTTACATATTAATTATTCTGTCCAAGTGTCAGAAATTGAACTCACTAATAAGAAAAGAGAAGATTTATAATTCAAGAAAAGTAGATTATAAGAAAGTATATTAATCCAGATTTTATATCAAAATTTGTAAAAATCCGGTAATGACTTGTAATGGCAACTCAAATGGTGAACCAAATGGTTGATTTTCTTATGTGATAATCCCCTCTTATGACTATTTGCTTGCCAATCATTCAGACATTGACCATTTTTTTTACTGCTCGTCTTGGAAATGCACAATTGTTTAACCCCTTAACTATATCAACCATGAAAAAACTATTGCTATTCTGTGGAATTATCCTTTTATCAAGCAAAGCTTATAATCAGGATCTCATTCTCAAGACAAACGGAGATGAAATTAAGTCTAAGGTCATCGAGGTGACTCAAGATGTTATAAAGTATAAGAAATATGAGAATCTGGATGGGCCTGTCTATTCACTCTCAAAAACCAGCATTTTCATGATAAAATATGAAAACGGAAGTAAGGATGTATTTAACCAGCAATCTGATCTTCCGCGCAGGTCCTCATCGAAATCTGAAAAAACCGTTAAGAATACAGATTCAGAACCAGTGAAGAAAAAAGAATCATCTTTTTTCAAGTATCACCAAAATAGGTATTTTTCCATCGCAACCGGATTGGGAGACAGTTACGGAGGACTTGGAATGAGAGCGCAGGCTCGTTTCGGGGGTAATGTTGGGTTTGGAGTTCAGGCCGGTGTTGGATGGTTCCCTGGTGTTGAAGATGAAAGTTGTTTTGCAGTTGAAGCTGGCTTTAAATTTTATCTATACAGAGGAATTTATATAAACACCCAATTTGGTATTCTAGGTAAGCAAACGACCTATGACTATAGTTATGGCTCATATAGTGGCTATAATTACAACTCTGCAAGTGAAGTTTTATATGGGCCTTCAATATTAACAGGCGTAGACTTGATATTTGGCAGACATTTTGGTTTTAATGCTGCTGCAGGTATTTCTGTAATTGTCAACGGTTCTATGGATGGAGATGTCTTACCAGCTTTAGATCTTGGATTTATATATAAATTCTGACGTTGCAGGCGTTTCAAATAAATGTAAAATACTGGTAGATCACACATAAATCTGATGATATGTCAAAGATTATCAAATGATTATTAATGTTATAGATTTAACAAAAATTAAATATTAACTTTTTATCATTGATAACCAATAGTCATTAAAAATAACCATCTGATTTGTTTGACCTGATCCGGAACCCTGATTCCTCTCATTGCTGACTCAGATAGTTTCTTAAACTGAAAACCTAAACTTCCTCTGTTTGTTTCACCTTAGTAACTATTTTTACAATTAATAAGATTCAAACTATGAAAATTGTATCCTGGAATGTTAATGGAATTCGGGCTATAGCAAAAAAAACCTTCTTTTCTGATCTTGAACTTCTGGGGACTGATATCTTATGCCTGCAGGAAACCAAAGCTCAGGACAATCATGTTGTCGAAACTTTAAAACCTCTAAATGGCTATTATATCTATTCAAATTCTGCGAAAAGACCAGGTTACTCAGGTACAGCAGTTATCTCAAAAATAAAGCCCCTGAATGTGATAAAAGGTATTAATATAGATGAGCATGATATGGAAGGCCGTGTATTATGTCTGGAGTTAGAAACCTTTTTCCTGGTAAATGTCTATGTGCCTAATTCAGGCAGTGAGCTTAAGAGGTTAGGCTACAGGCAGGATTGGGATAATGCTTTTTTTGATTATCTGAAAGATCTTGAAAGGGTCAAACCCGTAATTGTTTGTGGTGACTTTAATGTAGCTCATAAAAAGATCGATCTCGCACGCCCGAAAGCTAATTACAATAAAACAGCCGGTTATATGCAGGAGGAGATAGATGGAATGGATAGGCTTATAGAAAGTGGGCTGGCAGATTCATTTCGTCGTTTGTATCCTGACATGACTGAGAGATACTCCTGGTGGAGTTACAGAGCAGGTGCAAGATCAAAGAACATTGGCTGGAGAATCGATTATTTTCTGGTCAGCGAGTCCATCCTGCCCTCAGTAAAAAATTCTTTTATTCTCGAAGACATAACTGGCTCTGATCATTGTCCTGTAGGAATTGTACTTAAGTTGTAAATGTCGAAATCCCACAATTATAAATTAAGTAAACTTCTATACTCCCGGTGGTAATTTTGAAAGCATTAACTGGCGATAACTAACGGTCTGACCATCAATTACAAAAGTGCCGTCTCCATTAGCGTGTATAGTGCGTCGTTCCTTTCGCCCGGAATCTATCCATGCATGCATAGCATCAAGAATAAAAATATTGTGTTTTTCAATATAATCTGTTACGCGGCATTCGATATTTGCAAGGCACTCTTTGATCAGCGGGGCCTCAACTGACTTTGCTTTAATTGGAGTGAGCTCAAACTTTTTGAATTTATCGGTATCAGAACCGGAGCAAGCTCCGATTTCAACAACCTTCTGAGATATGTCAACTGTCGGGATAGCTATCACACACTCCCTGTTTTTCATGAGAGCTTCATAAGAGTAATTCCATGTTCCTGTCACCAGGGCAAACTGCGGAGTGAAATCCATAACCATATGCCACGAAATTGTCATAATATTATTTTGCCCTCCGTTAGCCGTGGTGACCAAAATAACAGGCCCTGGTTCCAGCAGCATAAATGCCTTGTTTAGTGGTAGTTCCTTCATTTTAAAAAAATCATTATGAAACACATTCTAATGCAAAGTTAATCATTTGTAAGGAACTATTTATGCCTCAGTTGTAGCTACAATTTGGCCACAGCAGGCTCGTACTTGTTAATAGTGAGGATTTCGGTTTCTGTTGCATACCTTAGACACACGTAATTTGCAATGCAACATAAAGAGAGCAACCTGAAGAACTATTTATCTTGTTTATAATTTTTTACACAGCGAACAGAAAAACCATCCTGTTCAAATCGACCATAACTATACCCACCACTCCCATCGTAGCCAATAAACCGGCTCCAGGCAGCACCTATATCGAACCCGGTTGAACTCCACCAATAGCCGAAGCTGCCAATTACGTAGTATGTTCCATCGTAGTCGCGGCAGCCACCCGGAAGAGCAGTAAACCCGCTTTCGTTAGTTGCCCGGGTATTTGGACTTTGCCAATGAATAGTACCAGTTTCTTTTAGCTTGCCAACGGCAACCTTATAACCACCCAGATAAGTTGTCAAAACAGTCCAGTCTTCATCACTTGGAACATGCCACCCTGTTGGGCATAAATTGTTATAACCGTTGCTTGCTGAATCCACTGCATACCAGTTATATAAAGCTCCATACGCAGTTTTGTTGTTTAAATCATTATCATACCAGCAACAACCGGGTGTTTTCAGATTATACCATTCCCAATTATCAATAACCATAGATATGGATAAGCCATTATTGTACCTGGTTGTTTTAAGGTTTTCTTTCAACCAAATCTGTGTACCAATAATTATAGTATCATAAATATTGCCGTCTGCGTCAGTAACCATACCTGGTTGGTAAGCTAAAGATGTAGTAAAATTTTCCTGATTGCCATAAACAGTTCCTGCACTATTTGTCGCATAAGCCCTGATATAATAAAATGTATTCTGAGAAAGTTGAGTAATTTTACTGGTAAATAATCCTGACCCACTTCCTTCAACAGTCTTATTGTTCTCAATAGTCGGATTAAAAGAGCTATTCCAGCAGACACCTCGCGAAACTACAGGAGATCCTCCATCATTTGTAACTTTACCACCTGAAATAGCAGTTGTATAAGAAATTTCCGTCACCGCTGTTGTAGTAACAGAAGGAAGTACAGAAGAGGATGTATTATCTTTCCTGCAATGGAACATTAGAAAGATAAATAGTATTTCTCCTGAAATTCTAAATATATTTTTCATAAGGATCAAAATATATTTAAATTTCTAAAAATATAGTCTTGACCAAATTTATAATTTGTTTAAACAAAATGCAATTTTAGGAATTAATACATCCAGCGATGACTGATCTCAGATAGATAGAATCAAATACTATTAGTTTGCCGTAGTTCTTCAGAGTTAATAAATGAATTGTATATCATAACCAGTTGGGATATGAAAAAAATAAATAATTTATCTCCCAAACTTTTGACTCAATTGAAATTCAATATATTTAAAGCAATATTACAGCGTGCCCTGGAGTCTCGTTTTCAGAAAAGTCAATTGGTCTGGCATATCTTATCTATTAACATATTTGAAAAGACTCTGGCTCCTTCATTATTCAGATGACTTTTGTCTTCAAAATAGGCAGGATTATTCATGAAAGTAGAATCATTTGACATATCTATATAGCGTGCACCATTTTCAGAACAGACATCAGATAATATATTATGACAAAAACTATCCTGCATATTTACCCAGATCGGAGAATGTACAAATATCAGATTAATATTCTTTTGTTTACAGGTTGAGATTATTTCTTTAAGTACATTGACCTTATTTTCATCAATTTTAATATCACAAATATCCCAGGTTCCGGCTTTTTCATACTTCATAGTTTTATAAAGTGGAAGGTATCCCTTTAGATCTGGCTCTTTAGACTTACTTGAATTAAGATTCCCTCTCGCAATTTGGAATATCAATGAATTATAGGGGTATATAGATGAAATGTGCTTGAACTTTTCAAGTGGCCCTCTTAATTCAATAACATGTCTGATCTCGGGATAATTCTGATAATATGGTAGTAAAAGAGACAATCTGTCATATTCAGAAGTAATATTTCCAAGTTCATAAGGCCTGATATCAAAAATCACTAATTTTGGATTATATCGTTTGACAATAGTCTTAAAAATAGCATAGCTATATAAAAGATAGGTCCCATCTGCTCCTGCGTTAAAACATGAATAGTGAAGCCTGCTTTCAAATATTTCAGGGACGTAATGATGATTAGCACGGGAAGAACCGAAAATAATTATATCAGCAGCAGTAGAATCAATAGTATAGGTAATATTATGTCCGCCACCATTATCCTGATGGAAATAGTAATGTTTTAAAATCATTCCAATCCCATGGTCAAATATTAGAATAAGGGATAGTATTAAAACTAATCTTAAAAAAAAGCGAACCATATAATTTAAAGACGATCTTTCCATCAATAAATACAGAATTAAAATTGGAAATAAATAAATTGCCCTCCGTCAAATACACCAATTAAAAGAATGGCAATAACGATAATAACAATGCCAGCAATTCGAACACCTGGGTTCTTATTATATAATATAGTCCAGCTGTCATTAAAATATTCCCTTTTAAAGTCAAGAATAATCAATGATATAATTCCAATAATTGCATAGATTAAATCATAAGGTGAATGATAGAAAACAGCTCCGGTTGATGTAAAAATTTTTCTAATAATATTAATCGCTTCAGTTAAAGAAGCTGCCCGAAAAAAGATCCACCCAATTAAAACAAGGATAAACGTTGTAAGGATTTTATAAAATAAAAAATAACGGGAAGTTTTTTTAATATGAAATCGTTTTCTTAAGTTTTTATGAAAATCCTTAGCCCAGTTTGAGTATGTGAGGTAAATGCCAAACAAAACACCCCAAAACAAATATGTCCAGCCAACTCCATGCCAAATGCCACAAATTGCAAAGGTTGTAACACTTACAATCAAATAAATCCATTTTTCTGAAGAAACAAATAAATACTTTTGTTTCTTCATCTTATTTGATAGGTAATATGCTAATGGTAAAAAGATATAATCACGAAGCCAGGTAGAAAAGGTAATATGCCATCGGTTCCAGAAGTCTTTTATTGAGGTGGCAAAATAAGGCCTTTTGAAATTGTCAGACAGGTCGAAACCAAATAATTTTGCTGAACCCCGTGCGATATCCGTATATCCTGAAAAGTCTGCATATATCTGAAATGCAAAGAAAATTGTAGCTATAATGAGCGTGGTTCCATTATGTTGTTCATTATTATCATAAACCGCATTTACATAAATAGCCAACCTGTCAGCTACAACTAATTTCTTAAAATAGCCCCAAAGCATTAATTTCAATCCTTCAACAACCATTGTGTAATTAAAATTGTGATTCTGATGTAATTGAGGAATCAGTTGTTGAGGTCTTTCTATTGGTCCCTGAGCTATTTTTGGAAAGAAAAAGAGATAAAGAGAAAAATACCCAAAATGCTTCTCTGGTTGTATTGTTTTTCTCTTAATCTCAATCAAATAGCTTAATAATGTAAACGTAAAATAAGATAATCCCAAAGGCAAAATCATCTTGTCTATCGGATCGGTGCCAAAAAATAAATTTATGCTGTATAAATGCAATTTAACACCGGAGAACAGAATGTTGAAATATTTAAAAAAAGAGAGAATTAATAAATTCAGAATAATAGCCAGGATAAATAAACCAGAGGTCCTTTCTTCAGGTATTTTTGCTAACCATTTAGCCAGGAAATAGTTAACAAAGGTTAAGCCACCAAGTAAAAGAATAAATATCGGTATAAAAGAAAGATAATAACCGATACTTCCGACGAGTAACCAAATCCACCTGATTCTCTTTGGAAATATATAGAAGGCGAGAACTACTATGCTTAGAAAGATTATATAGAGAATGGAGTTAAAGATCATATATAGAAAAATTCAAATCTGGCGATAATTTAAATATTCATATTATAATAATAAATAATGAGAAAAAAATACTCGCATGTTTTCATGTGATTAAAATTAGTTATGAAGATAAAATAAATTTAAACATTTTTGATAAAAAATGTAGTTCAATATATTATTCTGAATAAAACCCCCTTAAGTTAGAATATTACTAAATTTGTGTAATTTTAGATACAGTTGATATTAGTTAAGTAATCTTTCTTATATGTCAAATATTGGTTCATACGAAGAAAGACTAAAAAATTTCAGTTGGTCCCTTGCTGAGAATGAACTCAGCTACAAGGAGGGAGATACAATTAATATAGGGTGGTATTGTTCCGACAGAATTTGCCTGAATGGAATGAGCGAAAAAATTGCACTATATTATGAGGGTTTTGGCGGAGTTGAAAAGAAATTTACTTTTAATGATATTCGTCTTGCCGGGAATACTATTGGAACTTTCCTCAGAAATCTCGGGTTGAAAAATGAAGACAGGATTTGTCTTTTTATGGACAGGATACCAGAATTATATCTTTCATTCCTTGGAATCCTTAAGATAGGAGCTATTGCTCAGCCCCTTTTCTCAGCATTTGGTGATGAATCACTTTTTGTCAGACTGGAAAATGCCCAGACACGAGCAATTATTACACAAAGAAAACATCTTTTTAAAGTGAGAAAAATTCTTGACAGGTTACCATACCTTGAATTTATAATTGTGGTTGATCAAGTCAATAACAAACTTCTGGAAAACAAGGAAGTTGTATTTAGTCTTGATAAGTCCATGCCTGTTGAGAATATGGATATTTTTCCCGCAGTTGCTGAATCATCTTCAGTGTTGCATTATACATCAGGAACAACCGGTCAACCAAAAGGAGTGAAACATGTTCACTATTCCCTAATTTCACAATACCTTACAACAAAATGGGTACTGGATCTCCACAATGATGATATTTACTGGTGTACTGCTGATCCGGGATGGGTTACAGGCACATCGTACGGAATAATTGGACCGTGGAGTCTTGGCATTACGCAGTGTGTTCTGGATGCCGGTTTCTCAGCCCAGGTATGGTACAAATTTATCGAGAAGTACAGGATTACAATGTGGTATTCTGCTCCGACAGCAATCAGGTCGCTTATGAAAGCGGAGGATAAAATAATAAAAAACTTTGATCTTTCATGTTTACGTCATCTGGCAAGCGTTGGAGAGCCTTTGAATTCCGAGGCTGTTATCTGGTCCCAAAAGATATTTGGGAAACCATTCCATGATACTTTCTGGCAGACTGAAACAGGGTCTATAATGATTGCCAATTTCCCTGGAATGAAAGTCAAACCCGGATCAATGGGGAAACCATTTCCAGGGATCACCGGAGTAGTGCTTGATCCAAAAACATTGGAACCTATTACTGAGCCAGGCAAAATTGGGTTGATTGCGTTTAAACCTGGCTGGCCGGCAATGATGCGGAGTTATTGGAATAACAATGAAAAATACCAGGAAAAGTTTGTAAATGGATGGTATTTATCAGGCGATAGGGCAAGCATTGATAATGAAGGTTATTTTTGGTTTATAGGAAGAGACGATGATGTTATAAACACCGGTGGACATCTGGTTAGCCCGTTTGAAGTTGAGTCAGCTCTGCTCGAACATCCTGCAGTTGGAGAATCAGCTGTAGTGTCAAAACCCGATGAAGTGAATATGGAGGTGGTAAAAGCATTTATCACTCTAAAACTCGGATTCATAGCAAGTCCGGATCTTGAACTTGAGATTATGAACTTCATCAGAAAAAAATTGTCGCCAATAGCAATGCCTCAAGAAATTGAATTCGTAGTTACACTCCCAAAGACAAGAAGTGGTAAGATTATGAGGAGACTTCTTCATGCCAAGGAATGGGGAGAAGAGATTGGCGATATTTCCTCTCTTGAAAGTGATTGAATTAAAATAGTTAAACTCATATACACATTTTTTAATATCAAAAGTATGGAAACCGTGAATTTAGAAGAAATGAAAGATATAGTTTTAAATTACGTAAAAAAAGAATACCTTGATGATGAAGATGAAGAAATAAACTACGATACATGTCTGATTTCAAGCGGATATGTTGATTCATTTTCTATGGTTTCATTACTTGTTTTTCTTGAGAATAAATTTAAAATTAAAATTCCTCCAAGTAAAGCAACTCCTGAAGCATTCGATAGTGTTAATAAAATTGTTTCTCTTGTCAGTCAGTACTTGAAATAACAAAAAACAGGCACTTGCTGTCGAGCAATACCCGTATACCATAGCATGAAAAGCAATAGTTAAAAGGTCTCATTATTACTTGGAACAGATTGCTTCTTCCTGATAATGACAAATTTTGTGTTAGTAATAATTAGAATATTTATTCATAAATGAAATAATGTTGTGGAAACTTAAACCTATGCTATCAAATACTATTGAAAAATTTAGATTATAATTATTTTTGGTGGCAGATTAATAAAAATATGTTAAGTATAGAACAAATCAGATTATTGATCGTTAAATTAATGCAGTTGGGCAATTATTCTTGATTATTTCATTTATGAGGAAGGGTTTAATAATATTGTTTCTTTTAATAAGCTCAACACTAGCAGCACAAACTATTCTTAACATTGAAGGACAAACTTATGTCAGCAATGATCCTGCATGGACTGGGGTAACAATAAATTGGTCAACTCCAACTACTTTTACATTTCGTAATAATTCAATTACCTGTGTAAACTCAGGGGCACACATGCTTTCAGCAGGAGCAGAATCTACAACATCTTCTGACAATAATTTAGACGGAGAAGTCCTGACAGGCAATAAAGTAACATGGAATGGAACAGGGACACCTGAAGCCGAAGGACTATTATTAGGATACAATAAAAATCAAATTGTCGAATATAACTATCTTGATAAAACTCCGTATGGAGCTGTATTTAAGTCAGGTAATTCGTCTAGTGGAAATATGACGTCAACTTCCGGTGGATTTGCATACAATATAGTTAAAAATACAATAATAAGCATCAGGGTAAAAGGAATGAATGGTGTTCCAATTTACAATAATACCTTTTTCGATAATACAAATTCTTCTAACGCTTTTATCTATATCTCTTTAAATCCCGATAATGGCAGGGCTGCATCAACCGGGACTAAAATAAAGAACAACATATTTTACACAACTACTGGAAAAGCAATGATATATGCAGCAGAAGCAGGGGACTTATCCGGACTTGACTGTGATTATAATGTTTATTACAATGCAACAGGGAATCCACGTTTTTTTACTGGTTCTTCATGGGTGACTTTTTCACAATGGCAATCGTTAGGTTATGATTTGCATTCAATTGTTATTAATCCACAATTTATAGATGTAATTTCGTTAGTTCCAACAGCCAGACTTAATAATGGCACTGATTTAGGGACTTCGTTTCAGACAGGATTATCAACAACAGCTTCCTGGGTAGTAGGATCATCTCCTGCAACCACAACCCAAAATGGTACCTGGCAAGTTGGCGCTCGGATTTATGGCACAAGTTCAGTAGCTCCTAATTATATCAGTTCTGTTATAGAAAACAGCACTCCAACTTTACTAGATATGACTTACAGCTTAACCCTCGCAAATATTATTCCCCCTGTTTCTGCTTTTAATGTCTTGGTTAATTCAATAACCAGGAATATACAATCAGTTGCCATTGTAGGAGGTAAGGTTCGATTGACTTTGGCAAGTCCTGTTGTTTATGGTGACACCATAACCGTTGCGTATACAAAACCAGCAAGCAACCCGTTGCAGACAGTTTCAGGTGATCTGGCGACATCTATTACCTCACAGCCTGTAGTGAATAATTGTATTAATATTTATCCTGTTGTAATAATAACTTCCCCCGGAAACGGCAGTTCTTTTACTGCACCAGCTAATATAACCATTACAGCAACCGCATCGGATATTGATGGTAAAATAAATAAAGTGGAATTCTATAATGGAACTACAAAACTTGGCGAATCAACCACGACTCCTTTTTCATTCATCTGGAATAATGTAGCAGTCGGTACCTATTCAATAACTGCCGTTGCAATCGATAACTTCAATGCCAAAACTACCTCTTCTCCAATATTATTTTCTATAAATACTGGAACCCCTCCAGTAAATCTACCTCCATCTGTCAGTATAGTTTCACCTGGTAATGGTAGTTCATTTATTTCCCCTGCAAATATTCTTATTAGTGTGATTGCTTCCGATCCTGATGGCACAATAAGTAAGCTAGAGTTCTTCAATGGAGCTATAAAGCTTGGTGAATTAACTGCTCCACCTTATCAATTTAATTGGACTAATGTCAAGTCAGGTACTTATGCTTTAATAGCTATTGCCACCGATAATTTAAATGCATCCAGTACGTCAACTTCCGTTGTAATCCATATTAACCCATCTACTGATCTTAATACGGAATTAATAAATCTTTTTCCAAATCCAAATATTGGTAATTTTACAATTGAAATAAAAAATCCCTCACAAAGTGAAGATAACCAAATATTTATTTTCAACTCAACTGGGAAAAAGGTATATAGTGATGTTTTATTAAAAAACGAAACTACCAAACAATTTGATTTATTTTATCTGGATTCAGGTTTATATCTGCTTGTCATTACTGGGAAAAAAACACTATTTACAAATAAGTTTATTAAGAATTAATCTATCGTTAATAAATTGGGGATTATTGAACAAGATGACCGACTCACATTAATCCTATTTGCCTGTCGGATTGCCTTGTAAACAGCGAACAGCAAAACCGGCTTTCTTGGCATTGCTGAGATTGTGATCATAAATACCATTGTAGTATAATCCACGATACCATGCGTTGTTGGCATCAGCCTCTGTAGCCGTCCACCAGTAACCGGTATATCCAACGAAGTAGTATGAGCCTTCATAACCACGATACCCCCCGGGAAGAGCAGTAAAACCGCTTTCATTGGTTGCCTCGGTATTAGGGCTGGCCCAATGTGTTGTTCCGGTTTCTTTTAGTTTTCCACCTGCTATGTCATCACCTCCTAAATTGGACATCAGTGTTGAAAACTCGATATTATTAGGAACATGCCAACCTGTCGGGCAGATATTACGACTGTCAGCTACCGCATACCATGTATATAATCGACCATAAATACCTACACTGCTTTCATTTCCACCGGAAGGCCACTGGTATTTAGGCGTGTTTTCACCACTTATATCTGATGTTGAAGTGGTGGTCGTGCCAATTAAATCCCCATTTTGGTATTTAGTCGTCTTTAGGTTCTCTGCAAGCCATACCTGGTTACCTATGGTTACAGTTTTGTAAACATTACCGTCTTTGTCAGATACATTATTGGATGTATTATCATCAGCTTTCTTACAGCTACTGTGAATAACTAATACAACTCCTATTACAGTTAATACGGCTACCCAAATTCTGCTTTTCTTTTTCATGTCTTTTTATTTAAAATGGATTGCTCATTTGTTTATGTTATCAATTTATTCTGTTCTGTGGCTTTTCTCCCTGAATCAACAACTGAAATATTCTGAACTATAAAATCAAAAAGTTCCCTGTTATACAATATTAATTATTTGTTTAATCAAATTCTTGTTTCATGAAATATTATTTTTCAGATAAAACAAGAATAATAATTCAATCCATTAACCCCGATGGATAGCGTCTGGCATAGTCAATTTTCAGTGGTTTTTGATTTTTCTAGGGTCGTCGTGAACCATTTTAGAATAGCAATAAAAGATTGGTTATCAAAGTAGTACCTGAGTATTTAGGATGGAAATCATATATGATTGAAAATGAAAATCAAAGATAATGGGTATAAACGTCAACCCCTCAGTACCCTCATATTCATTCAATTGTTGAATTTGTAACAACACATTTTGTATCGCTATGCATTGAAATTCCAGGATATACAGGATACCAAGATCCTCCGGTGTTATTATGGATTATGGAGTTATCAATACGAATATCACCTGAGTGATCATTAGTGACAAAAAAGATCGCTGACCCATAAGCGTTTACTTTGTTTTTTTCAATAAGAGTGCCAAGAATTGTAAGGGTCATTGTGTCGCCGTCATTATAAATTGCGCCGCCACTTGTACCCACCTGTGCCGGATTACCTCCGTTGCCGTCAATAACAATATCCTGATTTGCATCATTGAATACCTTTGCCGTACTGTCGAGAGTTATTGTGACCGGATTAGCACCACAGTTAAAGACAATTTTTCCTCCTTGTGCAACTGCTTTAATAAAAGCATCACCGGTACAGCTTTCAGGTGTTCCGTTACCAATAATATGATCGGGATTCGAAATATCGGCCGGTCCGGCTTCCAAAGGAACCGGAGAGGTCCCGGCCGGATTGCCGGCTGCCGGTCCGTCCTGAGGATTTGCAAGGGGATTTTGAAATTCTGCATTTTGTGTGGATCGATCACCCTCACACCTCATCATGAATACAGCCATTAGAAAACAGACAACAAAACTGATCTTATATTTATCAATATTCCCAAACAGTTTTCTATATTTCCAAACTCTCACCATTTCTTATCCTTATAATCATTAAACTTATGGACCATGAGTATTATTGTCTGAATATATCAGCAAAATATGACAGGTGACTTACCTTAAACATCCTGGCTTTGGTAGCAATTTTTATATCTTTACTACCAGTATAAAAAATAAACTTATGAAAAACTTAAAATTTGTATCGGTTATAATCATTCTGATGATTACAGGTACTATAGCACTGGTGGCTCAGAATAAGGAACCAAAACCAACTTCTGCCCGGCAGGAAGATTGGAAAAAAGCTGAGGAAGAACGTTTTCATAACGATTGGGCAAATCTTGCCCGCTTTCGTGATGATAACATAAAAATCGGCCTGCCGGCCGCCGGGGAAAAGCGGGTTGTATTTATGGGCAATTCCATTACAGAAGTATGGAGTCGCACGGATTCTGCTTTCTTTTCGGGAAAACCTTATGTTAATCGTGGAATCAGCGGCCAGACTACACCTCAGATGCTTATCAGGTTCAGGCCGGATGTAATTAATCTCAAACCTTCGGTAGTAGTAATATTAGCCGGGATCAATGATATAGCCGGAAATACAGGTCCAAGCACACTTGAAATGATCGAGGATAATCTTGCTTCCATGGTTGACCTGGCAAAAGCAAATGGCATACCGGTAGTCCTGTCTTCAGTTCTTCCCGCTTTCGATTTTCCCTGGCGACAGGGCATGCAGCCTGGAGAAAAGGTGGTACAACTGAATGCCTGGATCAAAAATCGGGCAGAAAAAGATGGCTGCATCTATCTCGATTATTTCACTCCTATGGCCGATGAACGGAATGGACTGCAGGAGAAGCTTACCTTCGATGGCGTACATCCCAACCTTGCAGGATATAAAGTTATGGAGCCGCTTGTTGAATCGGCCATTAAAAAAGCCCTTGATATGAAGCAGCCTTAATTTAACAATAAACCGAAATAAATCAGCCATTTTTAAACCTGCATTATAAATACTTCTTCATGATGTCAAAATTATTCTCATCTCTGATAATAAAAAATATCACTTTAAAAAACAGGATAGTAATGTCGCCTATGTGCCAGTATATGGCAAAGGACGGATTTACAAATGATTGGCACCTGGTCCATCTTGGGACCAGGGCAGTAGGTGGTGCCGGACTCATTATTACAGAGGCAACAGCTGTTTCACCGGAAGGACGGATCTCCCCTGGTGACATAGGCCTGTGGAACGATGAACATATCAACGGATTAAGCAGGATTGTCAACTTTATACATTTTCACGGTGCAATAGCCGGTATCCAGCTTGCCCATGCAGGAAGAAAAGCTTCTTGTGCAGTGCCACTTGAAGGCGGAAAACAGCTCGATGAAAAACATGGCGGATGGCAAACCGTTGCCCCTGGAGATATACCTTTCAATGCCGGCGACAGGGCTCCCGAATCATTGAACCCAGAAGGTATCCGCAAGGTAATTTCAGATTTTAAAGCAGCTGCTAAACGTGCCCGGATTGCCGGTTTTAAGGTGGTTGAAATTCATAGTGCACATGGTTACCTGTTGCATGAATTTCTGTCTCCCCTCAGCAATCGGCGAACCGATGAGTATGGAGGTTCTTTTGAGAATCGCACTCGCTTATTATGTCAGTTGATCAATGCTGTTAAATCGGTGTGGCCTGCTGAAAATCCTCTTTTTGTCCGCATCTCCGCGACAGATTGGACAGAGGGAGGATGGACAATTGAGGAAAGCGTAAAACTGGCTCATATATTGAAAAATATGGACGTTGATCTGATAGATTGCTCATCAGGTGGTAATGTTAATTATGCTAAAATACCTGCCAGTACTGGGTATCAGGTTCCATTTTCCGAAGCAGTGCGAAAAACAGGCATAATGACCGGAGCAGTTGGATTTATTACTACCGCCAGGCAGGCCGAATCAATACTTCAGGAAGAAAAGGCCGATCTTGTATTTTTGGGCAGGGAGCTGTTGAGAAACCCTTATTTCCCATTGTTTGCCGCAAGGGAACTGGATGTAGATGTTGAATGGCCTGTGCAATACCTCCGGTCTAAATAAAATAATATCCGGTTTCAGAAGATTACTGGTCAATTGCAATCCATAATTTCCGAATAATACAACACAATTGCCTTTCCGGCAGGATTTTTACTTAAATTAACCATTGCTTTTGCCAGTTTATCTGCTGGCATACTCCTGTATTTTTTTGAAGATCCCATCAAAATCGGATCTATTATTTTCATGACTCCGAAAGCGATTTTTTCAACTAATCTGAACTCTTTCCGTTTCCCAACCAGAAAACCCGGCCTGAAATTAAAAACCGAACGGGCGAAGAATTTCTCTGTGCCATCTTCCATCTCGGCTTTTGTTTTCAAATAAAACCCGCCATTCAGATTTGCCCCTACACTTGATACATTAAGCATAGTTTTAACCCCGTTTCCTGACGCAATTTTGGCAAACGCTATGGGAAGATCTCTATCTATGCGTTGTTGTTCTTCCTTACTGCCTGCTTGTTTTATCGTTGTTCCCAAAGCATTAAACAATACATCTCCCTGAATTTCAGAACTCAAAGGAACAATGTCTTTCATCGGATTAACAATTTCTTTCAGTTTTGGATTTATTATCCCGGTGGATCTTCGGACAAAAATTCTCACTTCCGAAAAATCATTATCGTTTAAAATCTCTTTCAAAATCAAATTACCTACTAATCCGGTTGCTCCAATTATAATTGCTTTCATTTGTATCAGTTTTTAATTTACAAAATTACATTTTTAGCTGCTTTGAATAACACAGATTGGATTTCGGTTATCTTTAAAGCAAAAATGTCAATTATAAAAACCGGGACCGGAATCAATATCCGTTCACTGATAGCAGGTCTGATCATACCTTTAATGGTTAATTGCAACACATCTAATGGTAATCGACCGGCATCGAAGAGAGGACCGGATTCATCCGGAATCTCATATTCAACCAAAGGGAACGGGACTCCTGATGACTACCAACCGGTTATTACTTTGATGGTTTTACCAAAAAATCCAAGACCGGGGGAAACATTCCGCATTTTGATAACAGGAGGGGAAAATATCCGGAAAGCACAAATCATTATCAACGGCCCGTCGGGTAAATCAGAATCCCTGAAAAGCAAAACCGGGGAGGAAATGCCTTTCTGGCGGATAGATGATTTTTCAGCTAGTCCTGCCGGTAAATATAAGGTCGCTTTAATAGCGGATAAAAAGGTGGTTAGTAACCTTGAGTTTACAATTTCGCCCGGGGAGATAGCACCTTCAACAAGTATGGTATGGAAGACCCTCCATGGGTGGGACAGCGGAATGGAGTCAGTCTATTCTGCGTGGATAAATGCTTTGTTCCATGGCTGCAACGAACAAGCCTCCTGGAAAGCACTTCATGAAGTGACCCAAAATAAAAATCAGAATTTCCTTTACAATTATCTCTCTCTCGGGGAAGACGACCCTGATGGAAAAAACAGGTTGATCATGCAGCCTGACTGTGCTGATAACCCATTTTACCTTAGGGCATATTTTGCATGGAAGCTTGGCCTTCCATTTGGTTACCATGTATGCGACAGGGGAAGTCTTGTGCATAGCCCTAAAACCGGTAAATGGATAACAAATGAGATTTCCAGCTCAAAAGCCAATCCTGCTATGGCATTCAATTCGTTTTTAAGGATGGTGATGAATGGTGTCCATTCAGGTACGGCCCGTACTGCTCTGGATGATGAAAATTCCGATTATTACCCCGTTTCACTTGAACAGGGAGCACTACGCCCTGGTATTGTTTTTGCTGATCCTTATGGACATACACTGATCCTTGTAGGATGGGTGCCTCAGACCAAAGACCATCCGGGATTGCTTCTTTCGGTAGATGCCCAACCCGATGGCACGGTAGGGATCAAGCGGTTTTGGAAAGGGAATTTCCTCTTTAACACCTCAGGAGTTATAGGGGAACCTGGATTTAAGGCTTTTCGTCCAATTTCGATCCAGGCAGGTGTGCAACATCTGATGCAAAACAAAACACTGACTGCATCAGCAGGATTTGTTCCCTTTTCTCTTCAGCAGAGAAAGATGAAAAGCGATCTTTTCTATCACACAATGGAGCGAATAATCAACCCGAAACCACTTGACCCGGAAGCTGCGTTACTGGATCTTATTGAGGCACTTCACGAACAACTAATGGTGCGTGTCACTTCAGTAGCCAATGGTGAAGCTTATTTTAATGCCCATCCAGGCACCTCGATTCCTATGCCGTCAAATGCGGCTGGAATTTTTCAGGCCGGAGGTCAATGGGAAGACTTTTCAACCCCTAACCGCGATTTAAGACTTCTGATTGCGATGGATGCGGTGCTCGATTTCCCCGACCTGGTAGCCCGTTCACCGGAGGATTTTAATATCTCAAGACTAGTCTCTACGGAGCAGGTCCGGAAAAAGCTTCAGTCAATCCTCGATCAAAAGGTTTCTGAACTTTCGATAAGTTATATCCGTTCAAATGGTTCTTCACAAAAACTTACTGTCGGGGAAATACTTAAAAGGAGAGATTCCTTTGAGATGGCCTATAATCCTAATGATGGAATTGAAATCCGATGGGGGGCGCCGGAGAACAGTGATGAACGTGCTGCATGCCATCGTCATACGCCTTTAAGGCAACTTGAAACTATGCAGTCGGTGCGTTCGTGGTTCCATAAGCGCCTCCATCCGCCAACATAAAAATATTATTGCTGGTAACACTTTTTGGTAAATTTACTCCTTTTCATTATGTCCCTTATTTTGCAGATACGTTTTAGCTTCATCCGGTGTTCCTAAAAGTATCGCCAGCCATTTTGTATTTTCATTCTGTTCCAGGATGATCTTGATCGTCATAGTTAGTGGAACTGACAAAAACATACCAACTGTTCCGAAAATAAATCCCCAGAACAGGAGAGAGAGAAAGACTACGAGCGTTGACAAGCCTAACCCTTTTCCCATGATCCGGGGTTCAACGAAGTTTCCAAGAACATTATTGACAAGCATAAATGAACCCAGTGTCCAGAAAGCACCTCCTAACCCAAGTTGGATTAAGGCAAAGAGAACTGCCGGAAGCGCAGCGATGATAGACCCTATATTAGGTATATAATTCATCAGAGCTGCAATCAATGCCCATAGGAGAGCATAGTCAACCCCAATTATCAATAATGCTATATAAACAAGTATTCCGGTTAATAAACAGATAAGTGTTTTTATTCCAAGGTAGTGACGAATATTTTGAAGTATGGTAGAAAAATAAGAATTGGATTTATCCGATCCGACAAGAATTGCTTTCCCCTTAATTGAAAAACTCCCGAATTCCGTAAGGGTAAATAAAACTATAAGAAAAATCAGGAAAGTATTCCCCATCATATTTAAAAGTGTATTCAGAGCGCTTGCAGTAAATTCCAGGATCTTTGCCGGTTGAACAAGATTAAACATCTGATCCTGCTTGATTTTTATCCCCTTCCCATTTAAAAACTGAATAAATGAGTCGCTTATGGATGTAAGAGTAGATTCATATTTTGAAAGATTGCCTGAAAAGGATGAAATTGTTCCTCCAATCAGGAATGCAAATCCGCAAAAAAGAAAAATCATTCCAAATATTACCAGTATAAGTGCAAGCCATCGTGGAATTTTCTTCTTCTCAAGCCAGGAAATAGGCTGTTCACAAATGATGCTTATAAAAAGAGCAAGCAAAAAAGGAGTAATGATCGATTTTGCAAAAATCACTCCCGCAAAAATGATAATTAATGCAGCGACTTTTACCAGGGACGAACCCTCTGTTGATTCTATTTTTCTGAGGTCCATTTCAGTGTGATTTTACAGAATTTATTATACGGTAACCGGATTGTCAACATGAAACCAGGTGAATTAACTTAGAAACATTTGAATTTTAAAAGTTACAAACTCTTTAACCAAAAGTGATTATCCGGACCAAATTTAATTTTAAAATTAATAAAATTTCTTATGCCGGTTTTACATTATTTAAAAACTTCTTCAGCCACCACCCACCAAAGAAACTGTGGGCTTTTTAATATCCCTGTTTTTTTCTGATTTCAAATTAAACTAAATTTATGGTTGGGTTGCCCGAATTAATATTGATACAACTCTAAGTTTCGTTGAAAAGCGGATTATGGAAATGGAGGAAAAACTGCTGTATAAAATACGTGTTACCGGACAGGTTCAGGGTGTGGGATTCAGATGGAGAGCCACAAAAGAGGCAAAGAACCTGGATATTAAAGGATTCGTGAAAAATTTATCCGATGGAAGTGTTTATATTGAAGCCGAAGGATCTGTTATTCAGCTAGACATGTTTGTTGAATGGTGTAAAACTGGTCCCGGTTTTGGTTTTGTAGAATCTGTGAATATAGATATTTCTCCTATTATCAATTATAAAGATTTTCGGATTGAAAACGAGTAGGGTTCATTCTCAAATTAAGCTTAAAAATATGATAAACAATCCTGTTTTTTACTTTATTTTTATCCACTTTTGCAGGCAAATTGTCTATTCCGATGAAAAAACCCCTTTACATCATTTTAATCTGTTCTCTTGTTCTCTTTCTATTCCAGAATGAAACTCAGGCCCAAACAAAAAAGCTAATCCATTACTGGCATTTTAATAATACTGTAACAGGTGCTCATTTAGGAGAAATCCCTGCAGATTATTCCACGCTCAGTAATGCCTCAATAATCTATAAGCCTATCAAAGTAACTGGCGCCTCTGATACAACCCAGGCCTATATTGATAATTATAAGGTGGTGACTGCTGATTACGATACAATAAATCCGAGACCAGGGTATGGAGGATGCTGCGGAGGCACTAATTATGCAGTCAGAACGCGTAACCCGGGTGATTATATGCAGTTCTTATGGTATATACCAACTAAAAAGTACCAGAATATTGTAATTAATTATGGAACGCAGTCTTCAAGCACAGCAAGCGGCCAGCACCGACAGGTATTCTCTTATAGTCTTGACAGCGCTTTAACTTTCACTACGGCTGGATTACCGATTGCTTATGATTCTGCCGGTCTGGTTTTTGGAAGGGTCAGGATTGACTTAAGTTCTATACCTGCAGTAAACAATAACGGCAAACTGGTATTGAAGATATTATTTACAGCTCCCAATACGGGTACGAGTGGAAATAACAGGTTTGACAATATAACAGTTGAAGGCGATACAATCATCCGACCGGAATTCACCAGCACTGCTCTTAATACAGCGATTATCAACAGACCTTATTCATATACTATTGCTGCAACAGGAAACCCTGCTCCCTCTTTTACAGTAAGCGGTAACCCCGCCTGGCTGACTCTCAGTGACAATATACTTAGTGGTACTCCACCAACAGTAGGTACATTCGGGCCGGTTACGATCACCGCGACAAACATAGCCGGAAGTTCCCAACAGGTATATACCCTGACGGTCGGAGCAGATATTACACCTGTAGAACCGAAAATTACCAGCGTTGCACCTGCTGCCGGAATAATCGGCTCACTGTTCACTTATAAAATATCAAGCACAGGCATTCCAAAACCAACTATCTCGGTTAGTGGTAACCCTGAGTGGCTAACATTGACAGATACTACTTTAAGCGGTACACCTCCTACATTTGGAGTATTCGGCCCTGTTACAATAACTGCAACAAATATTCTAGGTTCTGTCCAGCAGTCATTCAGCATAACCGTGCCTTCTGCCCCGTCGATTACAAGTCCTGCATTAACTTCTGCGGTTGCTAATTCTCTTTATAGCTATACAATAGCAGCTTCCGGTTTGCCGATACCAGATCTCTCAATAACCGGCAACCCTTCGTGGCTCTCTCTTAATGGAAACACTTTAAGTGGTACGCCTACATCCGTCGGGACTTTCGGACCGATCTCAGTTACTGCAACAAATACTGAAGGCAGCACACAACAAACTTTTAGTATCATTGTTTCTTCAATTCCGGAAATAACAAGCTCCCCTTTAACTGCCGGAACAGCAGGTTCTGTCTATACATACAGCATTACAGCAACAGGAGTTCCAGCTCCGGAATTTTCAGTTTCAGGAAATCCTTCATGGCTGATCTTAAATGGCAGTATATTAAGCGGTACTCCAACATCTTCAGGATTAATAGGCCCGGTAATAATAACCGCAACAAATCTTGTATCGTCAGTCAAACAGACATTCTATATCAAAGTGGAAAATCCTTCTGTTAATACAAGTTCGGAAAAGATGATTCATTACTGGCATTTTAATAACACATTACCGGCTGATGGATCGGGAAATATCTTTTTTGGCAATCACCCCATACCGGCTGATTTTTCCAGACTAGGACATGCAGAAATTTTATATACTACTTTGCCGGGAGTTACTCTTGATTATGGAGAGATGGACAACCTGGTGGGAGACACTATAAATCAACGATCGGGTTATAGTGATTGCTGTGGTGCAGTGAATAATGCTGTCCGAACCCGTAACCCGAGCGACAGTATGCAATTTTTATGGTACATGCCAACAACCAGGTACCAGAATATCGTTATTAAGTATGAGACTCAGTTATCCAGCATTAAAAGTGGCCAGCATGAACAGATCTTTTCATATAGTCTTGACAGCGCTAAAACCTTTATAAATACGGGTTTACCGGTTTTTTCAAATTTTGCGGATACTGTCTGGCGAAAAGTAACACTTGATTTACGTTCTGTTACTTCGGTAAATAACAACAAAAAATTTGTTTTCAGGATTACTTTTTCCGGTCAGAATACCGGAAGCAAAGGAAATAACAGGTTTGATAACATAACTGTGGAAGGAGATATTTCTCCAGATGTTGATGCTGTTCCTGAAATTTCGAAGTCTGATTTTGCTCTCTATCCTAATCCGGCAAAAGATCATGTTAACCTGATAACTACTGATGAGGGTGAAAAAAATATTTCAATATATAATTCAACAGGAATTCTGGTATCTTCTTACAAAATGTCCGGGAAGGAAATCCTCATTAATACGTCTTTGTTGAGCCAGGGGCTATATTTTATGAAGATCATTGAAACAAATGGGAAAAATGTCAGCACATTGAAGTTCATTAAAGAATAAATACATCTTTGTTAAACCCAAAGCTATGATGCTCATCAAGGTAATAGCTGACGATCTTTAGAAGCTTTCTATTCAGATTGCTTCGCCAGTTGACGGTATTTTATTTTTTCCTCGCACTCCAGAGAAGCTGAAACTTAAGACAGGTATTTGCATCAATATTTACTACCGGATTCCAGTATTCCCATCCTGTCTGATCCTTGACACTAAGATTGTAAGCATGTGTCTTAACTTTTCCCAGATCTTCTGTTGCAGTTATTGAACCATTCTGACCACAATCAGGAGACGCTGTCCAGTAGACGCTGGTTGCAGTTGAACCGACAACTTCTCCATTAATATAGAAGGTTAAAGCAGTGGCATCGTCGGCGATCAGGCCAGCTGAAGTAACCTGATCATACCATATAACAATTGCACCATCATACAAACAGCTTCCATCGTCTTCCTGTGCCGTTGAATTATAGTTATTGCTGTCTTTATCAGTACAGCCTTTGATTTTGGTGTCTTTTTTACAACTATTTGTAAAAGAGAGTCCTCCTATAAGTAATAGGAAAATGAATTTTGAAAATGCTCTTTTCATGTATTCTGTTATTATGTTTTCAATTGTTTGAACTGCTTTTCAGTATCAATATCTAAATTGGTTATTGATAGGAGACATAATGATATATGTATGACAATGAACAAAAATAGTTAAAAGTCCAACAATTATTACCAATTGTCAAGAATTATAAATGAGACAAATTTTTTGTCTATATTATGGTTTAATAAATGCCAGAACATATAAATCCCCGTCACATATCTCCTTATATTCAATGTCCTTACAGGAATCAGGCAAATACTCAGTTGGTTTTATGATCTGGCGGGCCTTATAAAATTCATTTTTGCTGAATTTTAACCTAAGCTTTTCTGTTTCGTCGGTAATCAGCAATTTCGCTCCATGCTTTGCTATCCTCAGCATTTCAAGGACAGCTTTTCCGGGATCATTGAAAAAATTAAATCCACCGGCAGAAAATACAATGTCAAAAGACTCATCTTTAATTGGTAGATTTTCCGCCTCTGCCTGAATTAAAATTATTTCACGATTAAGTCGTTTCATTTTTCGCTTACATTGCTTTAGCATCTCAAGGGAGATATCAACGCCATAAAAATCAGCAGCCGGATTGAGATATTTTAGATTCCGCCCTGTTCCTATTGAGATCTCAATTACCTTATCCCCGGTTTTTATGTTAAGATAAGAGAGATACTGCATTACCCTGTTTTTTTCATTTCCATTTTTAAACCAGGCGTAGCTCTGTGTAGCAAAATCATAAAAACGGGCAAACCTGTCATATAATTGCTGATAGTTTTTATTATTCCCTGTTAATGACATTGTACCAGGAAAACATATAATATTTTCATCAATAGGGTATCTTACCCCATTCTCTGTTTGTAAAAATTCATTACCGTTTTTATTAAAATAGCGTAGCTTCTCTCCTTGTTGTGTCGTGAAAATCTCTGTAATGTCTTGTCTCATTTTATTCTATTGTTAAAGAGAGTCGGTTATTTTAGTATAATTGATAATCTGCATCAACATTATCAAATTTAATTATCTCTTAAACACCGGACTGAGAATCCGTCTTTTTTGAATATTTCATTACGTGCAACAACCGTGGTATCTGTATGGATCCATCTGCACCATGCGGCACTCAGAGGACTTACATCGAGTTCTGTGGATGACCACCAGCCTCCATAAATGCCCTGGCCGTTAAAGGTGCCGTCAAGACTGCCGCGCTGCCCAGAGGGTAGCGCTGTAAACCCGCTCTCATTTGTTGCGTCTTTGTTTGTGGTTACCCAGTTGTTTGTTCCGCCTTCTTTCATTTTCGAACCTGCAATATTATTCCCTCCCAGATAATCAACAAGAGTCTGCCAGTCTGCATCTGAAGGAATATGCCATCCGGCAGGACATAATTTGCCTGTACTTACCACAAACCAGTTATAACAGGCACCATATATGTTTTTATAAAGAGTATCATTGTTATCAAACCAGCAATATGCAGGTATAACAAGATTAGTCCATTGTGCGGCATTCGTTACCAATTGAATGTCTGTTCCATCGTTTAATTTTGTGGTTTTTAAGTTTTCTGCCATCCATACCTGAATACCTATTGGAATGGTCTTATAACTATTCCCATCAGCATCGGTTACTGTTCCATAAGTAAGGGAACTATTAAATTTTACTCCGGTAACATGTGTAGTAAAAGATACCTCGCTACCATATTCTGTACCTGCACTATTCATAGCATAAGCACGTAAATAATATGTTTTGCCAATTGAAAGTCCGGTAACAGAACTTGCAAACTGGCCTGTTCCTGTACCATCTGTTGTTATTTTGTTTTCAATTGTGGGATTTGAACTTGTTCCCCAGCATACACCCCGGGAAACAACAGAAGTTCCTCCGTCACTTGTAACGGTACCACCCGATGTAGCAGATGTGTACAGAATTTCACTCACCGGAGTTGTTGTTACAGAAGGTGAGAAAAAAGTTACATCATTATTCTTACAGGAAAGATGTAATATGATCATCAGGATAACTCCAGAAATTCTAAATATGCTTTTCATCGAGATCATTTTATTTAGTTTCTTCCCATGGTACCCTGGTTGAGGGATAAAAATTTATACCCATTGCCTTAAAACGGTCACCCTGGTTTCCAAGCCTTACTTTATATTCATTCCAGTTCCTTTTAACCGATGGGGTCCATCCAATCTCAGCATACCCGGGAAGACGAGGGAATACCATATATTCCATATCGTGCATGTTTGTTATTGTCTCCGTCCAGAGGGCCGCTTCAATACCCAGAACATTTTCTTTCCCGACTCCGGGAATAAGCGTTGCCGGATCCCAGATATATGCACTGTCAACTTCAATATAAGCAGCCCAGTGTAATCCAAGTTTGGTGGTTTTATCGTATTGCATGTCGAGATATGCTTTTATTGCCGGCGACATGAGAATCTTTGCACCCTGTCCAACTGCCATGTTTGCATTTTTAACATTCGCCCAGTGCTGGGCGACAATATTCGGTTTCAGACTTGAAATTGCAAGATCATCCCATCCCATTACCTGTTTACCATGTGCTATAACAATATCCTGGACCTTGTTAATAAAAGGAATATAATCCTCTCTTTTTGTTGAATGTGATTCATCTCCACCGATATGAATATAAGGACCCGGAGTCAATGCTGCCAGCTCTCTTACAACATCGTCGATAAATTTATATGTGATATCAATATTTGTACACAATGAACTGAACCCAACTTCAATACCGGTATATAATTCAGTTGCTTTTCCGCTGCAATTTAATTCAGCATATGAAGCTAAAGCAGCATTGGTATGACCCGGCATATCAATTTCAGGAACTATTGTAATATACCGTTCTTTAGCATAATTCACAATATCAGAGTATTGTTCCTGTGTATAGTATCCCCCATTGCCGCCATTTACCTGTGTATTGCCACCATGTTTTGCGAGCTCCGGCCATGATTTGATTTCTATCCTCCATCCCTGGTCATCAGACAGGTGCAGATGCAAAAAATTCATTTTATAAGAAGCAAGAAATTCTATTAATCTCTTCACATCCTCCACACTAAAAAAATGGCGTGCAACATCAAGCATAACTCCCCGGTATGAATATGCAGGATAATCGGTAATTGTGCCTGTGGCTATTTGCCAGGGACCTGTCTGTTTTGAAGAAAGCTCAATTTTTGCCGGTAAAAGCTGTCTGATTGTCTGGACTCCCCTGAACAACCCTGCCGGGTTATTTGCCGAAAGTAATACCTGTTTTTTGGTAATGGTCAGTTCATATCCTTCATCTCCGATAAGAGAATGTGAGTTTTTATCAGTTAATGTCAGATAAATATTTCCAGGTTTCGGTTCTTTATCGATACTCTTAACATCAATGCCAAAACCTGTTGATAGTTTAAGTTTGTCAGCCAGGTATTGGCCTATCTGTTTTAGTTCTTTGGATTCACCTTGGATATAAATATCTGTGTGCGATTTTAATACAAAGTATCCTCCCGAAGAAGTAACCGAAACAGGTTTAGGAATTAGAGCATCTTTTGAAAGATCTGAATGAGTCTTAGCTGAAGAAGATACCTGGATGCACAGAAAGGTAAAAACGAGTAAAGTTGTGATTGTGAAGTTTTGTTTTTTGATTATCATTTGTATGTAAATTATTTGGGTTTAAGATATATAATAAATTTATATTTCCTCATTTTCGGAACAATGCTTCTAAAATACTGTTATTGTAATTGTTAAATTTAATTTTAGCAATTGCCACCATTGTCGCAAAGATGTAATAGTTAGTCAAGAACATATAAATGATGACCTTTTCTTAGTGAGACTTAGTGTTTTGGTGCCATCGTGGCAAGAAAAAAAGTATCATCTGCAATTTAAGTGATTATGTGTATAACTGAAAACATGGATTTTTCAGAAAAAACAGTTAATATGAACCCAATTGTTCAGTTTAAATTATGGTATAGTGAACACCTGATTACCGGTATAACTATTCCAGAGGCTGTTACTCTAGCAACGGCCTCTTCAGATGGGCATGTTTCTGCCAGAACAGTGCTTCTTAAAGGCTATGATGAAAAAGGATTTGTCTTTTTCACTAATTATAAAAGCAGAAAGGGTTCCCATCTGTCTTTTAATCCCAACGCAGCGTTACTCTTCTATTGGTCGGAATCCGGCAGGCAGGTGAGGATTGAAGGAGTTACTGAAAAATTGCCTGAAAAAGATTCTGAATCTTATTTCAAAACAAGACCCAGAGAAAGTCAGTTATCCGCATGGGCCAGCGAGCAAAGCTCGGTGATACCCGATCGCCGGTATCTTGAGAACCGGTATGATTTTTATAAAAATAAATACGATGAAAAATCTGTAGACAAACCGGAACATTGGGGTGGATACAGGCTTATTCCTGAATGGTTTGAATTCTGGCAGGAAGGAGAATTCAGGCTTCACGACCGGATAACCTACACAAAAAGAGAAGATCTCTGGATAATTGAGCGTCTCTCACCATAATTTTAGGAATCTAAACAAGGTCACAGGCATCGGGAGGCATCCAATGGGCATCTTTCCCCTCCCACTTTATATTGCAACCTATTGGATTTGTAACAGGAACTGAAACAGGTCTCCCGCTAGTAAGCTCTTCTAACGCCAGATCGAGATTGTTAACTGTCATTTTTGACGTGTCCCGGGGATTGTCAACTCCCCGTCCGGTATAAACAAGTTTTCTCTCTTCGTTAAAAACATAAAAATGAGGAGTCCGTAATGCCCCATATGCTTCTGCCACCTTTTGTGGTTTGTCATAAAGATAGATCCATGGAAATTTATTTTTCTTCATCCTTTCAACCATGTTGGAATAACTATCCTCGGGATATGTATTTTCACTGTTTGAATTTATTCCGGCAAAACCTACTCCCTTTTTGCTGAATTTTTCTGCCGTTGCTCTTGTAAGTTCATCTGATCCAATTACATATGGACAATGATTACAAGTAAAAAAAATCACCAGATATTTATATTTTTCAAAATCTGAAAGGCTGTATTCTTTCCTGTCTGTTGAAGGAAGTTTAAAATCAATAGCCTTTTGACCGGGTTGCAAAGTAAATGCCATAGTCAATTTGTTTAATTATTACCAATAACAAATATAAAATTGAAAAGTTCTAAAAAAGAAAACAGACTAGTCCTTTCTTTTCTTCCAAAAAACAAAAATGGTTACTTTTTTCCTGCTTTTTTGTTAGGTTTGATTTCTGTATTCCTAAATAATTGAATGATGAGTCCCCTGTTGTTGCTTATTATCATCCTGGCTTACTTTTCTATCCTGATGGTCATCTCCCATATTGCCTCCAGGCATGTCCATGATACTACTTTTTTTGACGGAGACAGGGCCTCTCCCTGGTTCCTGGTAGCTTTCGGAATGATAGGATCCGGAATATCAGCTGTATCACTTGTTTCGATTCCTGGAAATGTAGGCAACAACAATCTCTATTATTTCCAGTTTATCCTCGGAACAATAGTAGGCTATCTTTTCATTGCCTTTATCTTAACTCCTATTTATTACAGGCTGAAACTGGTCTCTATTTATACCTACCTGAATATCCGGTTCGGGAATGTTACCTATAAAACGGGCTCATTGTTTTTTCTGGTCTCACAATCATTCGGAGCTGCACTCCGGTTGCTTCTCTCAATAAAAATTTTGCAATATGCCTTCTTCGATAAATTGCATATTCCTTTTTTCATAACCATAATAGTCGTTCTGATTCTTATATGGTTATATACTAACAAATCAGGCATTAAAACAATAGTCTGGACTGATGCCTTGCAGTCATTGTTCCTTATCACTGTAATTGTCATTTCAATTCTTACAATTAAACACTCTTTGGGCCTTTCCTTTTCTGAAATGGCAAAAACAATTGTTCGCCATCCTTATGCGAGGGTATTTGACTGGGATTTTCATTCAGGGTCGAATTTTTTCAAACAATTTATCTCCGGACTTCTTATTACTGTTGCCCTTGTGGGTCTTGACCAGAGCATGATGCAAAAAACGCTGACGGTAAGAAATGCAAGAGATGCAAAGAAGAATGTTCTGACATTCAGTTTTTTCATTGCGTTTGCACAGACTATGTTTCTTGGACTTGGAATATTGATTTATCTATATGCGGAAAGACATGGAATTAACCTTGTCTCACAAAACGGCAAATTTTTAAATACCGATGATCTGTACCCGATGCTTACACTTAATTATTTTGGAAAAATAGGAGCTGTTGCTTTTCTGATCGGGGTGATTGCTTCCACCTTTGCCAGCATTGATTCCTGTATTGCCGCATTAACCACCGCCTTCAGCTATGATTTCATGGACATAGAAAATCAACCTCATGAGTCGAGGAAGAAGATAAAAAACAGTGTGCTCATCGGTGTGAACATTGTTATGTTCCTTATTGTAATGTCATTCTGGAACAGCAAAGGGGCAATAATCAATACTATTTTCAAAATTGCGGGATATACCTACGGACCAATTCTCGGGCTTTATCTGACTGGCTTATTCTCAAAGATTAAATTTAAGGAGAAATGGGTGCCGGTTGCCTGTTTATCAGCTGCATTTTTAACATGGCTGCTTAATGGATTTTTTATTAAGGAATTCCATTTTGATTTCGGGTTTATGAATATTTTTGTAAATGCCTTATTGACAATTATTTTTTTATTCATTATCAGAAAGAAAGATCAATGACTCCACATGAAAAAATATTAATCAGGCTTACAACTGATCCCAAAGATTTCACGGAATGTGCAAATATGATGTCTATAACAGATCCATGGATCACGCTGGAAATGAATTATGATCAGTGCCTTAAAGCTTTCGAAGGAGAATACAAGGAAATATATATAATTGAAACAGAGAATGTTATTGCAGGTTTTGTGATCATTCAGACTGCAGGTACATTTTCGGGTTACATTCAGACTATATGTATTGACAAAGCATACAGGGGTAATGGCTTTGGAAAGCAACTTCTGCAATTCTGCGAAGAAAGAATTCTGAAATTTTCACCAAATGTTTTTATCTGTGTTTCGTCATTCAACAAAGGTGCTATTAAACTTTATTATGAATTTGGTTTTAAACTGATTGGGGAACTTGAAAATTTTGTAAGAGAAGGATTTTCTGAATTACTGCTTCGTAAAACGGTCGGTCCTAGAGTGGGATATATGGGTCGAAAGCAAAAAAGTAATTCTTAAGTTGATTTCTTATGCGCAAACAACTCCTTTTAATTTTGATTCTTCTATTTACAATTAGCCCTAAAGCTAATTGCCAGATAATTTCTCCGAAAACAGCCCGGGCAAACCTTATTTCTGAAATTGACACTATCCTTCAATCACAGGTTAATCTTGATAAAATTCCGGGAGCAGTAATTGAAATAAAAAAAGATAATCAGATTATTTACAAGCATGCTTACGGGTATGCACAAAAGTATGATTACAACCATCATATTCTCAATCCGCCCGAGAAAATGACAGATGGTCATATTTTTGATATTGCCTCTCTCACTAAAGTTATTGGCACGACAACATCTGTAATGCTACTGGTCGACAGGGGAATTCTTAAAGTTGAAGATCCTGTTTATAAGTATATTAAAGCATTTGATTCGCCTGATAAAAGAGAAATTACAATTCGTCATCTTCTTACACACACTGCCGGACTTTATGAGTGGTATCCGCTATATTACTGTGCTTCAAATAAAGTCGAAAGCTATGATTTAATAGGAAAACTTCCTCTGATGTTTCCGGTAGGTGCCCAGCGCCGTTATAGTGATCTTGGATTTGTAATCCTGGGTGAAATCATTGAAATTGTTACCGGTTTGCCATTGGAAAAATTCATGAAGCAAAATATCTTTCTTCCATTGCAAATGAAGAATACTACTTATAACCCTCTCACAACAGGAAATTTTAAAAAAATTGCTGCCACTTCACATGGTAATCCTTATGAAAAAAGAATGGTTTATGATTCAACTCTGGGATTCAGGTTTAAGGAAATTGAACCTTCGAAATGGACCGGTTGGCGCACTTATACATTGAAAGGTGAAGTAAATGACGGAAATGCCTGGTATGCAAATGGGGGAATATCAGGTGCGGCCGGATTGTTTTCTACAGTCGATGATCTGCAGAAACTGGTTGATATGCTTAACAATAAAGGGAAATCAGGTTCTTTTCAGTTTATTTCAGAAAAAACTGTAGCTGCTTTTCTCACAAAAGATAAATTCAATAATGGCCTTGGATGGATGATGGACCCCGATAATTCATTCATGAAAAACGGACCTGAAGGAACATTTGGTCATACCGGATTTACCGGAACAAGTATATCGGTGATTCCCAAATACAACATATCTGTAATACTGTTAATCAATCGTCAGAATACAGGACTTCTATCCTCCGGTGAATATTATAATGTGAGTCCCGTACGCCTTCAGGTTTTTAACTCCGTACTTAAATACCAAAAAGAGAGATCGGGTCAGTAAATTCGATTTATTTCTAAGATCTCTTTTCAAAGACCAATTTAAAGAAAAACCTGAAATACCTGATACCTGACAAGAACAAAGCTAATCCAATACCATTGTAAAGAATTGACAGGTATCGTTTTGGTATAGATGAATGTCTCAGGGCAATTCCCATTGAAACCATTATCAGAACAATTATATAGCTTTTCCATGTCATGAAGGAAAACAGGCTTGATTTCTCAGTAAGAAGCAATATCCGGTTCAGGTTTTTATCAGCGATCTTAAGAAACCCAAAATGATGAATTGGCATTGCAGCAAGAAATCCCACAGCATAAAAGAAAAGCTGTTCTTTCAAGGTACATATCGAAAGCCATGAAACTGCGTATCTAACCAGCATAATCCCTACTCCGCACCACATAAGGCCCGCCAGAAGGGTAAGAATGCTTTTATCAACAGTGAGTGTAAGTTTTTTTATATCCATATGAAATTATTCAACTTTGGCAAGGCGGAATGGTTGAATTTCTGTCTTTTCCCAGACTTTCTCTGTAAAATAGGGTTCATCCTTTAATTTTTCTTCCAGTGACTTCCGGTCAGGAAAATCATAGACGATCATAGATCCGATCATTTTCCCGCTATCATCAAGAATAGCACCTCCGAATAAAAATTCTCCCGCTTTTTTTAGATCGCTAATCTTCCTCAGATGTTCATCCCTGACCATTAATCTGCGTTGCAGAGCTTCAGGATCAGTTCCGTCATAAGCTAACAGTAGAAATTGCATATCTGATAATTATTATTTCATTTGACAATATAGAATATTCCCTGCAAATTTATTGAATTCCTCCGGTTTCTCTGATACGAATTATCACTAGAAGATCAATTTACTCCCCTTGAGGCCGGGGTAAATAAATTGATCTTCAAGTGATCTTAATACATGAATATGATTTTCGTTATCATTGTTTATATTTGTTCCTGTAATATGTGTTTTCAAAGAACCTGGCAAATAAGAAGTTGTTTTATTCAACATGTTGAATATTAAGAATTTATTTAATGTTTTTGGATTTTTTAGGGACCTTAAGAGAAAGGACCACAAACCTACTTTCGGGGCTCTTGACATTTTCAAATATATCGGTCCGGGCTTACTCGTAACGGTCGGATTTATCGATCCGGGTAATTGGGCTGCAAATATTGCGACAGGATCAGAATTTGGCTACACTCTTTTATGGGTTGTCTCTCTCTCTACAATAATGCTGATTGTTCTTCAGCATAACGTGGCTCACCTGGGGATTGCCACCGGACTATGTCTTTCAGAGGCTGCAACAATATATTTAAAACCCTGGATTTCAAAGTCAGTACTTTCATTTGCAGTCGTTGCTTCTGTCTCCACTTCTCTTGCAGAAATTCTCGGCGGCGCAATTGCATTAAACATGCTCTTCAATGTTCCCGTGAAAATTGCAGCTATACTGGTGACTATCTTTGTAATGATAATGCTGTTTTCAAATTCCTACAGGAAAATTGAAAGATGGATCATTGGATTTGTTTCAATCATCGGACTTTCATTTTTATATGAATTATTCCTCGTCAAAGTCGATTGGATACAAGCGGGTATATCGTGGGTTAAACCTTCTTTTCCTGAAGGTTCCATATTATTGATAATGAGTGTTATGGGAGCAGTTGTAATGCCCCACAATCTTTTTCTTCATTCAGAAATAATTCAAAGCCGGCAATGGAACCTGAAGGATGAAAAGATCATTAAGAAACAACTCCGATTCGAATTTGCAGATACACTTTTTTCCATGATAATTGGTTGGGCCATTAACAGTGCAATGATACTTCTTGCTGCAGCAACTTTTTTTGCAAAGGGCCAGAAAGTTGACGAGCTCCAGCAGGCAAAAAGACTCCTTGAACCATTACTTGGATCGAATGCTTCAGTTGTTTTTGCTGTTGCCCTTCTTTTTGCCGGCGTAGCTTCCACGATAACATCCGGAATGGCAGGAGGATCTATTATTTCAGGAATGTATAGTGAACCATACGATGTTAAAGATAATCACTCCCGTATAGGTGTTATAATTTCCCTGTTGGGAGCCTTAATATTGATTTTCTTTATTGGGGATCCCTTTAAAGGTCTTATCTTGTCGCAGGTGTTTTTAAGTATTCAGCTTCCGTTTACCATTGCGATACAGGTATACTTAACTTCTTCAAAAAAGGTAATGGGTAAATATGTCAACAGCCGGTTTCTTATAGTACTTTTATCGGTTATTGCCGGAACTGTTACTTTTTTGAATCTTAAATTGCTATTTGATTTTCTGAAGGGATAGGAATTTGAAAAATTTATATATGTCAGTTAAACAATTTAATGTAGGTTTGGTTTTAAGTGGTGGAGGTGCAAGAGGATTCGCACATCTTGGTGTAATTGAGGCATTGAATGAAGCAGGAATATTCCCCGATGTAATTTCCGGAACCAGTGCCGGTGCTATAATTGGAGTATTATATGCCGATGGTCATACGCCGCAGGAGATACTTAAATTAATGAATGTTGGCAGTCGTCTTGATTTTATGCGGCCTGCCCTGCCTCGGGAGGGTTTGCTTCAAATTAACGGGATAATTAAATTATTGAAAACAAGTTTGCGTTCCAAGGAGTTTAAAGATCTCAAAATCCCATTATTTGTTGCTGCAACTGATCTTAATAACGGAAAAGCCGCGTATTTTTCAGAAGGAGATTTATGTGATCCTGTTATTGCATCGGCAAGTATTCCGGTACTGTTTCAACCTGTTAAAATCGATGACATTTCTTATGTTGATGGTGGTGTTCTTGATAATCTGCCACTCAGGCCAATCGAAAATAAATGCAGGATTCTTATCGGTTCTTTTGTAAATCCTGTTGGTTATATTGAAAAAATCAGCGGTTTGATAAATATTGCTGAAAGAACATTTATGCTCAGCATGTCGAAAGAAATTTTCGAAAAAGCAAAGAAATTCGATATTTTCATAGCACCGCCGGAACTTAGAAATTTTAAAATTCTGGATCCTGAAAAAGCGCATGAATTATTTGAAATTGGTTATGATGCAACTAAAGAAAAGCTGAAAGAAATTGATATCGACATACTTCTGGGTTTGAAACCTGCAACTAATCCTTAGTTTTTTTTAGTTACACAGAGGGCCGCAGATTTCATTACTCCCTTTTAAACGAATAAAGATTCTTTATTTCAGCTTCCCACAAAGATTCTTCAGGTGTTTCAAGAATCAATGGCATATTATCCAAATGCTCGTCATTCATCAGCATTCTGAAAACATCCTCTCCAAGGAACCCTTTTCCTATATTATCATGCCTGTCAACTCTTGTTGCCAGTTCCTTCTTAGAATCATTTATATGCATTCCCTTCAGGTATTTAAACCCAATGATCTTATCAAAAATATTGAATGTTTCAGTATATCCTTCCGGTGATTTAATATTATAGCCTGAAGTGAAAGCGTGACAGGTATCAATACAAATACCAACCCTCGATTTATCCTCAACTTTGTCAATAATAAACCTGAGCTGCTCGAATTTATAACCCATATTTGTCCCCTGTCCTGCCGTATTTTCTATTACTGCAGTAACCCCTTTTGTTTTATCAAGAGCAATGTTAATTGAATCTCCAATCCGGCTGAGGCACTCTTCTTCGCTGATAGCGTTAAGGTGACTTCCCGGGTGGAAATTCAGCCTATCGAGACCAAGTTGTTCACATCGTTGCATTTCATCAAGGAAAGAAGCTCTCGATTTTTCCAACGGTTCTTTCTCTGGGTGACCGAGATTTATCAGGTAGCTGTCGTGTGGCAGAATCTGAAAAGGCTTGTATCCAAGCTTCTCACAATTCTCCCTGAATGCTTTAATACTTGCTTTGGTTAAAGGATTTGAAAACCATTGTCTCTGGTTTTTCGTAAAGAGAGCAAAGGCCTTTGCTCCTATCGCCTTCGCATTTAAAGGAGCATTTTCTACACCACCGGAAGAACTAACATGTGCACCAATATATTTCATGGTTTGGATAATTACTGGGTTCAAAAGTCAATTTTTTAATGATGATATACAAATCACCGGAATCACTAAACAATATAACAAAAGGTATTCTTTAATGTTTATCTAATAATATGAACTAAAAACTGTTCAATATTACTCTTAAATCTTCAGGCTATTTATTACAATTAATTAAAAATGATCTATTTTTTTGAATATTAATTAAATAACTCCTCCTCTTTCTCTGTAAATTTAATAATTGAACCAGATATTTGAAAAATTATAAGTATATTATTAAATTTGTAATGAAACCTTTTAAACACAGCAAGATAAATGACAGAACTAAACAGTACCATCCCAACAGTACAGGGACCAAAAAAAAGCACTCCCGTCGGAATGATTGTAACCTCAATTATCCTTGGCGTCGCATTGGTTTTTCTTATATATATGTATTTCGATAAGAAGAACAAAATGATTGAAATGGAAACAGCCCTGACCCAGGAAAAAGATTCTCTGGCCAATGAGCTAAGGCATATGGTTGTTGCATTTGATACTCTGAAAACCAATAATGATACTTTGAAAGCAGGAATGGAGAAACAAAAAAATAAGATTGTCCAGCTGTTATCCATTAATGCATCAAATGTCAGGCTTATAAAGTCATATAAGAACGAGATCAATACAATGAGAGATATAATGAAAAGTTATATTGTTCAGATTGATTCTTTAAATACACGAAACAAAATGCTCACTTCTGAAAATACTGAGATAAAACAGCAGATCACACAAGTCAGGAATACCAATACCGAACTGTCAAAAGTAAAGGAAGAGCTCAGTACCAAAGTTGAGGTTGCTTCTATCATTCAGGCCAAGAATATTGTCGCCGTTTCCCTGAACAAAAAGAGAAAAGAAACCACAAGAATTAATCTCCTCGATAAACTAAGAATTTGTTTCACACTGCGTGAAAATCCCCTGGCTAAGTCCGGGCAGAAAGATGTATATATGAGAGTGATAAGACCCGATTCTCTGGTTGTTACGAGTAGTCCAGATAACTTATTTGAATATAAGGGTAACAAAATAATCTATTCTGCCAACCGCCAGGTGGATTATATGAATCAGGATATTGAAGTGTGTATATTTATGGATAACAAAGGTGATTTTATCATCGGGAACTATAGTGTTGAACTTTATCTTGATGATAATATTATTGGCCGGACAAATTTTATGCTTTCTAAAAAGTAATTATTCATCTCCCGGCATCATAAATTCTGATATTATATTGTCCGAAATCAACTTTCCCTGGTTTGTGAGAACCAGGGAATTTTTTTCCTGTTTCATAAGACCATAATTTTTGAATTTTCCCGAAAGATTTACTATATAATCATATCCTTCTTTATTAAATACACTCTCAACATATTCAAGGTCAATGCCCCACATTGTTCTCAGAGAGGTCATAATATATTCATTGAAGCGTTTATTAGAGTCAAGCTCTTCTCTTTCAAAAAAGGATTTCCCGGCATCTATTGACTTTATATATCCCTTTAGATCGCGGATATTCCACTGTCGCGAATATCCGTTGAAAGAATGTGCTGACGGCCCTAGTCCGAGATAATTAACCTGTTTCCAGTAATTTGAATTATGAACGGAAAAAAACCCCGGTTTCCCGAAATTTGAAATTTCATACTGAATAAAGCCGGCAGATTCGGTCTTTTCAATAAGAAGATTAAACTGTGCCGCACTGTCGTTTTCATCTATTTCAGATATTAAACCTTTCTCCAGCATTTTACTGAAGACTGTTCCTGCTTCGATTGTCAGGTGATAGGCAGAGAGATGTCTGATGTCAAAGGAAAACGAAAAATCAAGATTAGTTTCCCATTCCTTAAGACTCATCCCCGGAATACCATAAATAAGATCGATGGTCACATTTTCAAATCCTGCATTCATTGTCTCTTTCAATGCAATAATTGCCTGTGCTGAATCGTGCCGTCTGTTTAACATCTTCAGATCCGAATCGCGCCATGATTGAATTCCCAGACTAATCCGGTTAATTTTGTAATACTTCAGGCCTTTTAAATAAGCAGAATGCACATCATCAGGATTAAGCTCTATAGTTATTTCACAATCTTCTGCTACATTGAATAGTTTGCTTAAATGGTTCAGTATAGTTCCAAGATCTTTAATTGAAAAAACCGACGGTGTTCCACCACCAATATAAATTGTCGAGACTGTTTCACCTTGAAGATAATCCTTTCGCAAAGAAGCTTCCTTCAGCAGTGCATTTATAAATGCAGAATTATCATTTACCGAAACCACGTGATAGAAATCACAGTAATAACAAAGTTTCTTACAAAAAGGTATATGTATATATATTCCAGCCATTTTAAAAATTTCAATAATTAACCTCCATCTAATATTTTTTGCCGCCAATACTCTTTTGTGCAAAGTTACATAAAGGATATGTTATTCCTGTTTCCTGTATTCAAAGAGTATGGTTCAGCGTTTAGTTTTGTCAATTATCTGAAAACATAATATACTTACTCTTTACGTCAATGAGTAGTTGAGCTTTTGCGCCTTTGAGGATATTAACTAAATTTGCAATAAATAATTAATGATGGTAAAGAATAATATATTTTCAATTCTTGTAGCTCTGATCATAATGTATCTTAGCCTTGCCAATTCTCATACTTTCGACAAAGTCCCATTAATTAATATTCCGAACATTGATAAAGTTGTTCATTTCGGAATGTATTTTAGTCTGATGTCGGTAATTATTTTTGAAAACAGGAAAACCATAAAAAGTATTTCTCTTTTATTCCTGACCGGTCTGATTCCCTTGTTCTATGGAATCTTAATGGAAATTCTTCAAGCGACATTAACTGTTACCAGAACTGGTAGCTTTTATGATGCACTGGCGAATAGTGCAGGCATTCTTGTATCGATTTTACTTTGGCTATGGATCAAGCCGTTTAAAAAGGAATTATCAGATAGTAATTAGCTCAGGATTCTTCGATTTTACAACCAGTTCATGAATTGTCCTGTTACTGAAAAGCTTAATAAGTTCTTTTCTTGATTTTTCGTAATCAAAGTGAAGGGGACAATGTTTTCCTTCTTTTTCCACCCCTTCGCATGAGCCATTATGCATTATGCAACCGGTAAAAGTCTCATAACCGTCAATTGCATTTACAATATCCAGAAGGGTAATTTTTCTGGGATCTCTTAATATAGAAAATCCCCCATGAGGACCTTTTGATGAACTGAGAATTTTCTGTTTTGCCAGCACTTGAAGAATTTTTGCGAGAAAAGGAGTTGGAAGATTCAGATCATTGCTTATTTTTTTTATCCCTATTTTCCCATTTGAAACTGGTTGGCCGGCCAGATAAATAACCGCTCTGATTCCGTATCTGCATGAATTTGAAAGCATATTAGTACATTTTTAAAGAAATCTTTTCTACTCTTCTGGTATGTCGTCCACCCTCAAAAGGGGTAGTCAGAAATGTTCTTGTAATAAGATATGCTTCAGATTCTGAGATAAACCACCCGGGCAATGTAAGTATATTGGCATCATTATGTGCCCTTGACAAACGGCTGATCTCTTCATTCCAGCATAGAGCAGCTCTGATACCCGGATGCTTGTTTACAACCATGTTTATGCCATTGCCTGTCCCGCAAATCGAGATACCCAATTCAAAATCCCCGGCAGTAACTGAGTTTGCCAAAGGATGACCAAAATCCGGATAATCAACGGACTCTTCCGAAGAACATCCTAAATCTTTGACATCATACTTTTCTTTAATAAGATAACCTAATAACTTCTCCTTTAGGTAATATCCTGCATGATCCGACACTATTGCAATTCTTTTGTTTTTCAACTTTTTAACTTTTAATTTATTTTCTGTATAGAGTTTGCAAATTAACATATTTGCTTAATTAAAAGAAAAAGTAATCTTATATCTTCAACCTAAAAAGATTTATACGATAGAGTAACAAAACAATAGGATGATTGTTTAGATATTTATTCAATCTTTCATGGTTTTTAGCCCCCCATCCCTATGATTGAATCCCCGCGAGCGCATTCTCCTTTGCTTGCTGCGAAGAGCTTCAATTAATAATCTTAAAAAACGAGAACTAACCCCCTTTATGGGGGCAGATAGGCCCGTATAACCCATTGTTAATAACATGTAGATAATTGCCAATAAAGATTTATAATATTATGTTTTATCAACCATTTTAACAGTTCTTTTGAGCCTGGGAACAAGTTGAAAAAAGTTATAAGAAAATAAAGTCAAAATATGAACTTTAAATAAACCTTAAAAACTTTACTTTTGCTATTTTATCATTATTAACAAACAAATCTTAACAATTGTTAATTAATTTACTAACCATCTGATATTCAAAAACGGTATGTTTTTTGAACTGTTGAAAAGATGTTGGTACACCGGTAATGATGAGAAATACAATAAATATCTGAAAATAATATTAACACTATTAACAGGATATTATCATCATCATAAATAAATTTAATATTATATTATAAGAATATTATATTGTTAATTAAAGTCTCGAAAGCGGAAAAGAAGAAATTCGATATTGCAATAATGATTAAGTTTATCGGCAGAATGATGTCAACTTATTTATGACGTAAAAATGCAATCACCTGAACAAAACATATTGGAAATAAAAAGACTGAAAGCAGAAAAAAATGCTATCATTCTTGCTCACTATTATCAGACCGGAGATATTCAGGATATTGCTGATTTTGTTGGAGACAGCCTTGCTCTTTCCCAAAAAGCTGCCTCTAATTCAGCTGATATTATACTTTTTGCCGGAGTTAAATTTATGGCTGAAACTGCAAAAATTCTCGCACCGGAAAAAAAGGTGCTGCTTCCTGATCTGAATGCAGGTTGCTCACTGGCCAATTCATGCAATCCAGAAGATTTTAAAGAATTTTTGAAAGAAAATCCAGGCAGAACAGTTATTTCATATGTTAACACAACTGCAGAAATAAAAGCATTGTCAGATATAATTTGCACATCGTCCAATGCTATACAGATAGTTGAATCACTACCTCCTGAAGAGAAAATAATATTTGCACCTGACCGTAACCTTGGTAACTATATTCTGAATAAAACCGGACGTGATATGGTAATATGGAATGGAACATGCCATGTTCATGAAGAATTTTCTTTGGAAGCAATACTCAGATTGAAGAAGGAAAACCCTAAAGCAAAAATTATTGTCCACCCGGAATGCGAATTACCGGTCAGGCTCATTGCAGATTATATTGGTTCTACATCTTCATTATTACAATTCACTAAGAAAGACCAGGGAAATTGCTACATTGTAGCAACTGAGGCAGGGATAATACACCAAATGAAAAAGGAAAACCCGGGTAAGACTTATTTACCGGCCCCCCCGAGGGATTCGACATGCGGATGCAGCGAATGCAGCTTTATGAAACTTATAACAATCGAAAAAATACTAAATTGCCTTAAAAACGAAAAACCGGAAATAATTTTAGATTATAGGACCCTTATAAGAGCACAAAAGCCAATAAAAAGAATGATGGAAATATCTGAAAAACTTGGTCTTTAAAATATGAAAAGAATTATTTTTTTGATGTTTATTGCTTTTATCTGTAAAATGGGATTTTCACAGGAGAATGGCGCTTTAAAAGATGGTTATCAGGTATTTAAGTATCCAAATGGAGCGGTCTCAAGTGAAGGTACCATTAAAAACGGGAAACCGGAAGGATTCTGGAAAAGCTTTTTTGTGACCGGAATTAAAAAGTCTGAAGGAAAGAGAACAAACTTTCTTCTTGACAGTATCTGGCTGTTCTATGATCAGGCCGGAGATACCACAGAGAAAATCAATTACCTCTATGGCAAAAAGAATGGATGGTATTACAAGTATAAAAAAGAACCCACGCGGGGAGTTTATATCTGGTCTAAGGAACTTTTTGCTGCCGACAGGAAAGAGGGTACGGCATTTATGTATTACCCTGAAGGAAAGATACAGCAGACTTTTACTTATAATGGAGGGAAAAAAGAGGGTTTATCAAAAGAGTACGACAAAGATGGAAATGTAATTACCCTGCTTGAATACAATAATGATTTCCTTGTAAGTAGGGAAAGGATAAACAGGAGCGACAAGAATGGTTTAAAGCAAGGTGATTGGAAAGAATTTTATCCAAACGGAGGAATAAAAACAGAAAGAACTTTCAAAGATGACCTCATACATGGGTATTATAAAGAATACGATACACGCGGAAAACTTGTCATTACGATGCTTTATGAAAACGGAGCCATAGTTAAATCACGGGTTGAAGATGAACCGGATATTGAAATAGTAAATAAACATGATCAGGATGGCAAACTAATATATAGTGGTCCATACCGGAATAAAATTCCTGTCGGTGTACACAGGGAATTCAATAAGGACGGTAAAGTTACGAACGCATTCATATATAATGATAACGGGTTGCTCCTGTCAGAAGGAATAGTTGATGAAGGCGGAAACCGCAATGGAAAATGGAAAGATCTTTATCCCGATGGAAAGGTGCAGGCAGAAGGACAGTTTACCGACAACAGACGATCGGGACAATGGAAATTCTACAACTTTTCAGAGAAAGTTGAGCAGACTGGTTCCTATAACAACGGGCGTCCTGATGGATTATGGAACTGGTATTTTGATACCGGGGCTCTGAGGAAAGAGGAAGAATATTTCCAGGGACAACGCGACGGAGCATCAACTGAATACTCCATTTCAGGAGATATAATCGCCCAGGGCCAGTACTCTGACGGCGAAAAGAACGGGCCATGGAAATTTAAAACAGGAGAGCTGGTGGAGGAAGGAAAATATATAACAGGATTAAAAGATGGCGTATGGAGATCCACTTATAACAACGGAAAGCTCAAATTCAAGGGAAACTTTGTACAGGGAAATCCCGATGGTCAGCAAATTTTTTATTACGAGAATGGCAAAATCAAAGAAGAAGAATACTTCGAGATGGGCATACGGCAAAAAACATGGAAAAAATTTAATGAAGATGGTGCTCCCTTTCTTGTTATATCCTATAAAGATGATGTTGAGATAAGTATTAACGGTGTACGAATTAAGCTTCCTGAAAGCGATACAAAGCTGATTAAATAGTTACTTTGCTTTATGGAAGAAAATATTAACATCAGAAAAGATATTATCACACCAAATGATAAGGAGTTCGAGAAACAACTACGGCCATTAAGTTTCAGCGATTTCAAGGGACAAAAGCAGGTAATTGAAAACCTTGTCGTATTTGTAACTGCTGCTAAACAGCGCGGAGAATCTCTCGATCATGTCCTTTTACACGGCCCTCCCGGATTGGGCAAAACAACCCTTGCAACAATAATAGCCAATGAATTGCAGGTTAACCTTCGGGTGACATCAGGCCCTGTACTCGATAAACCAGGCGATCTTGCAGGATTGCTGACCAACCTGCAGGAAGGAGATGTTCTTTTTATTGATGAAATTCATCGTCTGAGCCCAGTCGTGGAAGAATATCTCTATTCTGCAATGGAAGATTTCCAGATAGATATAATGATCGATAAAGGACCAAGTGCTAGAAGTGTCCAGTTAACACTTAATAACTTCACGCTCATAGGTGCAACAACGCGATCAGGACTACTTACAAGTCCTTTAAGGGCGCGTTTTGGTATTAAATTCCATCTTGAATATTATGATCACGAAATACTTACAGGGATTGTAAAAAGATCTGCCTCTATTCTGAATATCAGAATAGATGAAGAGGCAGCTATTGAAATTGCAAGAAGAAGCAGAGGAACACCAAGAATAGCTAATGCCCTGCTCAGACGTGTCAGAGATTTTGCACAGGTAAAAGGATCAGGGGAAATAGATATAGATATTACCAGGTATGGTTTAAAAGCTCTTAATATTGATCAGCATGGCCTCGATGAAATGGATAACAGGATTCTTTCTGTAATAATTGATAAATTCAGTGGTGGACCTGTTGGGCTAAATACAATTTCAACTGCAGTAGGTGAAGAAAGCGGAACGATTGAGGAGGTCTATGAACCATTTCTTATAAAGGAAGGATATCTTAAGAGGACACCAAGAGGGCGTGAAGCCACAGAGCATGCGTATAAACATCTTGGAAAACAATTCGGGCAAAACACGCCGGGGTCACTGTTTTAGTTAAAGACGTTACTGATCTTTTCCAGCCCCTTAGTATTTAATATCCTGATTTTTCTTCCGTTCAGCTCAACGAGTTTATCTGACTTAAACTCAGATAGTAATCTGATAACTGATTCTGTTGCAGTACCTACAATATTAGCAAGCTCTTCGCGTGTAAGAGAGATATTTAGAAAATTATCATTGTCAAGGCCAAAATCATTAACAAGAAACAGAAGCACCTCCGCGAGTCGTTCCCTTACTGTTTTCTGAGCAATATCCGTAATAAATGAATTCGCTTCTCCCAATTCATGGCAGGCGAGTTTAAGTAATTCCAGTGCGTAGGCAGGATTTGTTTTAATAAAAGATATAAGGATCTCTGAAGGAATGAAACAGACCTGGCAATCTTCGATGACTTTTGCGGATGTACAGGCTAGCTCATTGCTCAGAACACTACGGTATGCAATAATATCACCTTTTTTTGCAAACCGGATTATCTGTTCCTTCCCATCAAAACCTGTTTTAAATACTTTAATTATTCCGCTGTGAACACAGAAGAAACCACTTATACGATTTCCCTCCTGGTAAAGAATATCCCCACGCCTATATTGCCGGAAATCCTTTTCAAAATTAAGCGCCTCAACTTCTTCAGGAGTAAGATATTTGAAAATAGATCCTGATTCAAGAGAACACTGGTCACAAAGCGGAATATGAATTTCTTGCTGTTTCATTTAATCTCTTAGTTATGGTGAAAAGATTAACACTGTCGTTATTTAAATGTTCAATTCAGTTAAAATGCATTCTTAAATTGATCCAGAAACCTAAGATCATTTTCAAAATACAAACGCAGATCATTAACTCCATACTTAAGCATGGCGGCACGTTCAATACCCATGCCAAAAGCAAACCCGGTAAATTTTTTACTGTCAATATTGCACGATTCAAGAACATTCGGATGTACCATACCACAACCTAAAATTTCAAGCCACCCGGTATGTTTACAGACGTTGCAGCCTTTTCCTCCACAGATTTTACAACTGACATCCATTTCTGCAGAAGGTTCAGTGAAAGGGAAATATGATGGCCTTAACCTGATCTCAGTGTCTTTGCCAAACATTTCTCTGGCGAAGAAAAGTAATGTCTGCCGGAGATCAGCGAACGAAACATTTTCATCGATATATAATCCCTCCACCTGATGAAATATGCAGTGTGCCCGTGCAGAGATAGCTTCATTACGGAAAACCCTTCCGGGAGAAATTGTACGGATTGGTGGTTTTTGATTCTGCATGACCCTGACCTGTACAGAAGATGTGTGTGTACGGAGTAGAATATCTTCAGGATTTGAATCTTCCGAAGATAACCTGGAAATATAAAATGTATCCTGCATATCCCTGGCAGGATGCTCAGGAGCAAAATTGAGTTTTGTAAAGACATGATCATCATCTTCTATTTCGGGTCCCTCGGAAACTGTAAAACCTATCCGGGTAAATATGTCAATAAGTTCATTTCTTACAATAGAGATCGGATGACGTGACCCAATGGAATATGGAAATGCAGGCCGCGTAAGATCTGTTCCATCGGCTTTTTCTTCATGATTCAGAAGTTCGTTTTTAAGAACATTGTATTTTTCAAGTGCATTCTGCTTTAAAAGATTCAGCTTTTGGCCAATATCTTTTTTCTCAGACGCAGGTACATTTTTGAAATCTTCGAAAAGATCAGAAAGCAACCCCTTTTTACTAAGATATTTTAGACGGAATAACTCTAATTCCTCGGTAGTATTTACCGATACAGCGGAAACCTCACTAAGCAGATCTGTAATTTTTTGAAGCATTAAATGATTGTTTTAATTCAAAATCAGTTTCTTATAATTTTTATTTTATTAATTTTTATGTCGTTTATAGGTTTATCATTGCTGTCAGTCTGAACATTTGCAATTTTATCAATAATATCCAGACCTTCAATCACTTCACCAAAAACAGTATAGGTTCCGTCAAGACGGGGAGTGCCACCTGACGTCTTATAGATACTTCTTTGTTCTTCGGAAATCTTGTAGTCTTTATAGTTTGTAAGATATTGAAACATTTTAACAGAAGCAATTTCCTGGACTTCAGCATCAGTCATGGATTTTCCAGACAATCTTAAACTATCTGCTGTTTCTTTCATAAAGCTGGTAAAATGACTCTGTTTAATATTGCTGTTTATACGTTGTTCTGAAAGATTAAGCTCATCATCATTAAGTTGAACTCCCTGGACTATATAAAATTGAGTTCCTGAAGATCTCATTTCCGGATTTACGTCATTTGGCTGACGGGCAGCAGCTAGAGCACCTTTCTTATGAAAATATTGAGTATTGAATTCGGAAGGAATAGTATATTTTTTTAAAGAATCGGGAAAATTCTTTGACGGAAAAGATTTTGTTGAAGGGTCGCCGGCCTGTATCATGAAATTTTTTATGATACGATGAAAAGATATACCTTCATAGAAACCGGAATTGATTAATCTTATGAAATTATCACGATGAACAGGAGTACCATCATATAATTTAATTTTGATATCTCCAAGAGAAGTTTTGATCGACACTATTGTATTCTCATTACCCCGCGGAACATTACAGGATATGATGCAAATAAGAAAAATAAGAAGAGCAGCCTTTTTAATATAGAGATTCATGAAATATGGAAATTGGTTAATAATGTTCTGTAATTGTGATTGCAAAGATATTTAACTTTGGATGATACAAGAAAATATTGGTTTTCAAAATACATTATTTTCGCCAAAACATATTCAGTAATATATTGGTAATGGCATTAGCTGTATATTTGTAAATTATTTTTCTCGGGTCATAAAATAAAAATTAAAGTAATAAACAAGTCAAAATATAAATTGCGTGAATATGATACTGACGCATCGACTGGAATGGAGTTGAGAGAGAATTTAGAAAGTAATATTATTTTCACACCAATGGAAAGGTATCTGGTTCCGACAGAATTGTTTAGTGAAATTCCATTTGGTTATGAAGCGCAAATAAGGCTAAGAATAGGGATGGCATTTAAGAAAGGAATAACTGTTCTTAACTCTCCTGGTTCAATAGATGCAGATTATAGAGGAGAACTTTGTATAATTCTTGTGAACTTATTAAAGAAAAATTTCGTTATAGAAGACGGAGAAAGAATTTGTCAGATGATTATTAGCAGGCACGAAAAGGCAGAAAGGCAAAGCGATAATTTTCTATTATCTTCTTAGAAAGGAAACGGTGGGTTTGGACATACATTAAAAAATAATTATGAAATCATATAAGTATAGATACATTTTTTTGGCAATTATAGTCATGAGTCTGACTTTTTGCACAAAAAAACTCATTCCCGGAGCTTCAGCAGAAAACAATAAAGAGAAATACGACTCTGCAGCATTTAATTACGTTTACGTAGAAGCTTTAAAGCAAAAATTGCTGGGAAATGGAGGCGATGCCCTGAAATATTTGGAACAATGTATTAAAATTAATCCGGAAAGTGATGCTGCATATTATCAAATGGCACAAATCGTTATCGCCAATGGTGATATTAAAGACGGAAAGCATTACGTTACAAAAGCGTTATCAATAGATCAGGAAAACATATGGTATCTCACAATGCTTGCAGGATTGTATTATCAGGAAAAGAATCTTGACAGTTCAATAATTTATTATGAAAAAGCGGTGAAATATTACCCTGAAAAAGAAAATCTTCAGCTAACTCTCGGAAACCTTTACTCGGAAAACAAGAATTACAATAAAGCAAATTCGATTTTTGAATCTTTCGACCAGAAATACGGAATTAATGAGACATCTTCTTTAGCTTCTGTACGAAACATGATTTCTGAAAAAAGGTATGATGATGCGCTTGTTAAGATTGAGGCCATGCTAAAAGAACATCCGGATGAAATAATGTACAATGGAGTACTAGCTGATATCTACAGGGGTAAAGGAGATAATCAGAAAGCTGAAGATGTGTATAAAAGACTTTTGGAAAGAAATCCGGATGATCAGCAGGTACAGCTGGCTATATGTGATTTCCTGATAACAGAGAAAAGTTATAATGATTTATTAGTGCTTCTGAATACGGTGGTACTTAACACTAAAGTAGAACGAGAGAACAAAATCTCACTTGTTGTTAGAATTATAGGATTACCTGATTTTTCAAAGGAACTGGATGAAAAGCTGATTATTTCTCTTATGATTTTAGAGGCAAATTACAAAGATGATGATGTTGTTCCTCTGCTACGCCCTGAGTTATTGATAAAGGATAACAAGCTAAATGAAGCATCTGTAAGACTTGAAGAGATCATTAAAGGAAATCCTGACAACTACTATGCATGGGAGAAACTTTTAATTCTTTATCTGCAATTGAAAGACTACAATAAACTTGTAACAGTAGGAGAAGAATGTGCAACTAAATTCAATACATCTTTCCCGGCTAAAGTATTATATGCTAATGGTGCCCTGGAGCTTGGAAAATACTCTCTTGCATTAGATGAGTTAAAAAAAGCAGAGATTCTAGCGGGAGAAAATAAGGAATTTTTGGTTCAGGTTTTTACAATGAAAGCAGATGTCTATTACAGGATGAAAGATTATTCAAAAGCTTTTGAGACATTCGAAACCGCAATGAAAACAGATAATGAGGATCTTACAGTTATAAACAACTACGCATATTACCTTGCTGAACAGAATACTAACCTCAAAGAAGCCGAGGAATTGGCGGCAAAGGTTATTGAAAAGGATAAAGGAAACACTACTTACCTTGATACTTATGGCTGGGTTCTTTATAAAAGAGGAAAGCTGAAAGAAGCTGCTAAAATTTTTGAAACAATTATTGGTACAGGAGATAAGTCTGATGCAGTATGGTATGAACATTATGGCTATATATTAAAGAAACAGAAAAAATGCAACGAAGCTATAAATAACTGGAATATCGCTCTGAAACTCGATAGTAATAAAAAAGAACTGGTAAAGGAAATTGAAAATTGCGTAAAATAATAATCATATTAACTTTTGGTATTTTACTGGATGGTTGTTCTATTTCAAGAAACACGGGGAAAAGTGTTATAGTTAAATCAAATAATGAACTTCAGGAGAATGTATTGGAAAGTGTTAAAAATCAAAATATTACTAATGAAAGCTTTTTTGTTCAAAAAGCTGAAATTGAGGTACAGACTAAAAACGGAAATGAAGAATTTATTGCCACTATAAAATTTGAAATACCTGATAGATATCTTATTAGCCTGAAAAGCAGATCAGGAATAGAAGGAGCCAGAATATATATTTCTAATGATTCAATACTTGTAAATGACAGGTTAAACAAAAAGGTGTATTCTGGAAATTCGCTATATTTAATGAGAAAATATGGCGTCTCTCTTAGTTGTTTACCATTGATTTTTGGTGATTTATTGCTCAATAAAAATTTCAAACAGGGTCAGGAAAAATGTTCTGGAGATAAATTGAATATAAATTGTCTTTTAAAAGGAGTTGAAATAAAATATGAAATTGATTGTAATAGAAGAAAAACAATCGCGGTAAAAGATTTAACTAATTTTGTTCAGCAAGGAATTCAAATAGAATATGGAAACTTTAGGATAGTAGATAAGAAATTAATTCCGAAAACAGTGAAAATAATTGATTCTCAATATAATGCTAACATAAAAATTAGATTCTTAAAAATAAAGTCTCCATGGAATGGGAGTTTTATATTTATGCCGGGGAAAGGATATGAATTAATTGAGCTAGTATGAAATATCTGATTCTTACAAGTCTGGTGTTTTACATTTCATTTCCATGGATTTCCGGACAAACGAAAGCTGAACTCGAGGAAAAAAGAAAGGCTACTCTTAATGAAATATCATATGTAGATAACATGCTTAAATCAACTGCAAAGAAAAGGGAAGAGAGCATGAATGCAGTAAAGATAATTGGAAATAAATTAAGTCTACGGGAATCTGTTATAAGGGGAATGAGAGCTGAAATAAACTTATTGAATGAAAGAATTGATTTGAATACACTGGCAATAGGTATGATGGAAAGCGATTTGGTTGAATTAAAAAATGATTATTCAAGAGCAGTTGTTAATTCATATAAATCGCAAAAAGAGAACCCGGAACTTGTTTATATTCTTTCAGCTAAAGATTTCAATCAGGGTTATAAAAGGTTAAAATATTTACAGCAGATTACAAAGTTCAGACGCAGGGAATCTGAAATAATTATAGAACTAAAAGACCAGATACAAACAACAAAAGATAGATTGCAAAATGATTTAATAAGATTGTCTGATCTGAAATCGCGAGAGGAACAACAAAAAGGACTATTGCAATCGGAACAGGAAAAGAAACAGGAGATGGTCAAATCGCTGAGTAAGAAAGAGCGTCAACTGAAAAAAGATCTGGAGGAAAAAAGAAGAATAGCAGAAAAAATAGAGAAGGAAATCGCTCGAATGATAGAGGATGAAAGGAAAAAGCCTGTTAAATCGGATAATACTCCGGAGCAAAAACTAATAGGTGAAAATTTCTCTGAAAATAAAGGCAGATTGCCCTGGCCTGTAGAAAAGGGCATTATCACAAGTCAGTTTGGAATTCACAAGCACCCGGTATTAAAATATGTAACAGAAAACAACATTGGAATTGAGATTACAAGTTTGGGACAAACGAGTGTGAGAAGTATTTTCAAAGGAGAAGTGGCGAGGGTATTTCCTGTACAAGGCGCTAATATGATTGTAATTATTAGACACGGTAAATACCTTTCAGTTTATCAAAATATAGTAGATTTGAAAGTTAAACCGGGAGATAAAGTTGAAACTAAGGAGGAAATAGGTAATGTTTATTGTGAAAAGGAGAACGGAAATAAATCAATTTTAAAATTCATGATATGCGAAGAGAAAGATTATCTTGATCCTGAAGCATGGATTGCAAAAAATTAGATGATTTTTGAAACAAATAGAGATTATTTAAGTATAATGTTTGGCAGTTAATATGTTATGTATAAAAAGATAAGAATCGAATCAAAAGTAGGAAGCTTAAGGATTGTTGAAAATGCAATTGATGAGGCTACAACGGTAATCGGAATTTCTCAGGATAATTATGGAAAAATTCTGGTCTCTGCGATGGAAGCGGTCAATAATGCTATTTTACATGGCAACCATTCAAATCCTGAAAAAATGGTTGACATAGAAATTGGTTATAAAGCTAAAGAACTTAAAATTACTGTTACTGATGAAGGTTCGGGCTTCAGACCGGAACTGGTGCCAGATCCAACTACACCAGAAAATATAGAAGCTTTAAACGGACGTGGAATTTATCTTATGTCGCACCTTGCAGACAAAATTAAATACAATAAAAACGGGAATTCAGTAACAATGATTTTTAAGAATATCTTGTCTTGAGCATCAGAATATTCTACGATGATGTAAACTTCAGACTTAAAGGCTGGAGAAAAGCCGTGAAAATTATTAAGAAGGTCATCGGAAGTGAAGAAAAAATTCCAGGTGACCTTAATTTTATTATCACAAATGATGAAAATCTAAAGAAAATTAATGTAGAGTTCCTTGAACATGATTATTATACCGATGTTATTACATTTAGTTATAATGTGGAAAATGTAATTATTGGGGAAGTTTATATAAGTCTGGACAGAGTAAGTGAAAATGCTTTAAACTATAATGTTAGTTTAGAAAATGAACTATTAAGGGTATTGGTTCATGGTGTTTTACATCTCGTAGGATATGTTGATTCAGATGAGGAAAGCAGGGGCAAGATGAGGGATAAGGAAGATTACTGGTTAACCTTAATCATGTAACAGAATGATAGATTTTCAATATGATATAATTGTAGTAGGAGGAGGACATGCAGGATGTGAAGCCGCACATGCTGCTGCTGTTATGGGTGCAAGGACATTATTAATTACTATGGACATGACTAAGTTGGCTCAAATGTCATGTAATCCGGCTATGGGAGGAATAGCAAAAGGACAAATAGTGAGAGAGATAGATGCAATGGGGGGAATGAGTGGAATTGTTACCGACAGAAGCATGATTCAATTCAGGATGCTTAACAAGTCTAAGGGTCCGGCAATGTGGAGTCCAAGAGCACAATGTGACAGGCAAAGATTTACTTTAGAATGGAGAAAAGTATTGGAGAGAACGGATAACTTATCAATATGGCAGGAACAGGCAACATCGTTATTGATGGATGGGAAAAAAGTAATTGGCGTTGAGACTGCTTTTGGAACAAGGTTTTTTTCTGAAGCCGTCATACTTACAAATGGTACTTTTCTGAATGGATTAATGCATATAGGATTTTCAAAAATTAAAGGGGGAAGATCTGGTGATCAAAGTTCAATAGGATTAAGTGAACAACTTTATCAGTTAGGCTTTTCAGTTGAAAGGATGAAGACAGGGACAAGCGCAAGAGTCGATGGAAGATCAATTGACTTTAGTGGCATGACAGAGCAAACAGGAGATGACTATAGCGAGTCATTCTCTTACCTTTTAGAGGAAAAAAATAGTCTTGAGAAGAAAAGTTGTTATATAACGCATACAAACGAAGAAGTCCACAATGAAATAAGAAAGGGATTTGAATTCAGTCCTTTATTCACGGGAAGAATAAAAGGCAGAGGGCCAAGATACTGTCCAAGTATAGAAGACAAAGTGGTTACTTTTAAAGAGAGGACTTCGCATCAGTTGTTTATAGAACCTGAAGGAGTAGATACTGTAGAATATTATATTAACGGTTTCTCAAGCAGCTTACCACTTGATGTTCAGTTGAAGGCTCTAAGGAAAGTTAAAGGTTTGGAAAAAGTTGAGATTTTCAGACCGGGATATGCTATTGAATATGATTTTTTTCAGCCAACGCAGTTGAAGCATACGCTTGAGACCAAATTGATATCTAATCTCTACTTCGCAGGTCAGATTAATGGAACTACTGGTTATGAAGAAGCTGCCGCACAAGGATTAATGGCAGGAATTAATTCAGTTATGAAATTGCAGAAAAAGAAGCCTTTCGTGCTTGGAAGGGAGGAAGCATATATAGGTGTGCTGATTGATGATCTTGTGACGAAAGGTGTAGACGAGCCATATAGAATGTTTACTTCGAGAGCGGAATATAGAATTTTATTAAGACAGGATAATGCCGATGAAAGACTGACAAGAAAAGCTTACGAAATAGGAATTGCAAAGAAGGAAAGAGTGATTCGACTTGAAGAGAAAGTAAATATGATTAATGGGATCTTGGAGTTTCTTTCTGAAACAAGTGTAAGTCCTGAAGAAGTTAATGAATTCCTTGAAAAGGTTGAAACAAATAAGATAACTCAAAAGGTAAAAGCGATAACAATTGCAGCAAGACCACAGGTAGAAATAGGAGAATTACTAAGATTGGTAAATGGAGGGAATAAGCTTAATGCAGTTAGTTCAACCAGGTTTAAAGAGATTTCTGAATCTGCAGAGATAAAGATTAAATACGAAGGCTATATACTAAGAGAAAAAATCATAGCTGATAAAATAAAGAGACTTGATGGTTTAAGAATTCCGGAAGATATCAACTTTAGTGAGTTGGTTTCAATATCCACTGAAGGCAGACAAAAGTTAATTAAGATAAAACCTGTGAATATTGGTCAGGCAGGTAGAATAAGCGGTGTTTCTCCTTCAGACATTAATATCTTATTAATGTATCTTGGAAGATAGACTGTTCCACGTGGAACAATTATATTTTAAATTATTAAAATATTTATTTATGAAAGTCTATGGTAAATTGGTAGATATTCATTCGCGTAGTATTTATTCTGCAGAGATTTCCCTTAAGAATGGTATCATAGAGAGAATAGAAAAAATAGATTCTGTGCCAGATGTTTTTATTATGCCAGGGCTGATTGACGCACATATTCATATAGAAAGTTCAATGATAACTCCGGGTGCATTTTCATTGACTGCTGTTAAACATGGCACCATAGGAGTAGTTTCCGATCCACATGAAATTGCAAATGTTTTAGGTATAAGAGGGGTTGAGTTTATGATAAAAGATGCAAGGAAAGTACCGCTCAATTTTTACTATGGAGCCCCTTCATGCGTTCCGGCAACAGGTTTTGAAAACAACGGAGCGGAGTTAAATCATGATGCCGTAAGGAAATTGCTTGAACGAAAGGAAATAAAATACCTGTCTGAAATGATGAATTTTCCAGGGGTTATTTATGATGATAAAGAGGTTAAGATGAAACTCAAATATGCAAAAGAGTTAGGAAAGCCAATAGATGGTCATGCTCCTGGTTTGTCGGGTGATTTTTTGAAGAAATATATCGCAGCTGGAATAAGCACTGATCATGAATGTAGTAATTTTAATGAAGCAAAAGAAAAGATTTCTCTTGGGATGAAAATTCTGATAAGGGAAGGAAGCGCGGCAAAAAATCTGAATGCTTTAAAAGAATTATTCAGAACAGATCCTGAAATGGTTATGCTTTGTAGTGATGATCTGCATCCGGAAATGCTCCAAAAGAGACATATAAATAAGCTTATTGCTGCACTTATTTCAGAAGGATATGATCCATATGATGTTATAAGAAGCGCAACCATTAATCCGGCTGAGCATTATAATCTTGACACAGGACTTCTGCGACAAGGTGATTCAGCGGATTTTATCCTGGTGGATAGCCTGTCTCAGATGAATGTTAAGGAAACCTGGATAAAGGGCTGTAAAGTATATGATAATGGTAAGGTTTTATTTAAATATAAAGCAGGACGTCCTGTTAATAATTTCAATTGTTCTACGATAGAGGAGTCTATATTGAAGGTAGAAAACAGACATGGAGAAATCAGGATTATTGTAGCAAAGGAAGGAGAGCTTCTTACATCTGAAAGCCATAAATACGCTGGAACAGGTGAATATGTAAACAGTGATACTAACAGCGATATTTTAAAAATAGTTGTTAAAGACAGATATAAAGATTCTCCACCGGCATTAGGATTTATCAAAGGATTTGGTTTGAAAAAAGGAGCTTTTGCGAGCTCCATCGCACATGATAGTCACAACATTATCTGCATTGGGACAAATGATATGGATATTGTAAAAGCGATAAATGAAATTGTACATTTGAAAGGAGGGTTGGCAGTTTCTGATGCTGATAGGATAGAATCAATTCAGCTGGATATCGCGGGTATTATGACAACCCGTTCATGCGATGAGATTGCGAGGGATTACAATAATCTGAATGAGTTTGTAAATTCCCTGGGCTGTACAATGAGAGCACCATTTATGACTTTGTCATTTATGGCATTACTCGTTATCCCCGATCTCAAAATTGGTGACATGGGATTATTTGATGTTAAGAAATTCGAACCGGTGTCGTTGTTCGTATAAAAGAAAGCTTTTTATATCCTTAAACCCCACTGCCCATTGGGCACTCCCAATGGGGGTAAAAACTTTGGTATTTCCCTGAAATTCATCTAAATATAGTACATTTTTCCCCCTTGGGGGGAATAAAAAGGGGGTTTAAGCTTTATATGCAAAACATTCATTTGTTATCTTTGAAATTATTTTCTGAAAACGCATTATGTCAGCCGAAGCAAAATTGAAATCAATTCTTTCTCTTATTCCTGATAATCCGGGAGTGTACCAGTTCATTGATGCTTCAGGAGTTATAATTTATGTGGGGAAAGCAAAAAATCTTAAGAAAAGAGTAACCTCCTACTTTTCAATAAATCAGTCAGGAAAGACAATTGCTCTCCTCAGAAAAACATCTGATATACGGCATATAGTTGTGGATAATGAATCAGATGCACTTTTACTTGAGAATAACCTTATAAAAAAACACCAACCCAGGTATAATATACTTCTGAAGGATGATAAAACCTTTCCATGGATATGTGTAAAGAATGAGCCATTTCCCAGAGTCTTCAGTACAAGAAATCCAGTTCGCGACGGATCTGTTTATTTTGGCCCATATACGTCCGCTCTGATGGTAAAAACATTAATCAGTTTCATCAGACAATTATTCAAATTAAGAACTTGTACTCATAACCTTACACAACCGAATATAGAAGCAGGAAAATTTAAAGTCTGCCTGGAGTATCATTTGGGAAACTGTAAAGCACCATGTATAGGAAAACAAACAGAGAGAGATTACCTTGAGAACATAAATGAGATCCGAGACATATTAAAAGGGAATATTTCGACCGTAATTGACCATCTGAAGACAACAATGGCCAGATATTCAAAAGAGCTTCGATTTGAAGAGGCACAGTCGATAAAGGAGAAAATAGAGCTTCTTTCAAGATTCAGAAGTAAATCGACTGTTGTAAGCAATACTATCAGAAATGTAGATGTTTTCGCAATTACCCAGGAATCGGATAATGCTTATGTAAACTACTTAAAAGTAATAGAAGGATCTGTAATCCAGGCTCTTACAGTTGAACTTAAAATAAGGATTGATGAAGAAAAGGAATCTATTCTCGGTTTCGCAATAACTGAAATAAGACAAAGACTATTAAGCGATTCACCTGAAATCATCTTGCCATTTAAACCAGATATTCTCCTGGACAGAGTTAAATACACTGTTCCAAAGGTTGGTGAAAAGCTTAAGCTTCTTGAACTTGCCGAACGCAATGCAATTTACTACAAACTGGAACAGAAGAAGAAAAGGATGGAACATTCTCCACAGGTCCGGACAGGCAAGAATCTTGAAAAGTTAAAAAATGATCTTCACATGCCTGAATTACCGGTTCATATAGAATGTTTCGATAATTCAAATATCATGGGAACGAATCCTGTGGCAGCCTGCGTTGTTTTCAGAAATGCGAGACCCAGTAAAAATGATTATCGCCATTTTAATATTAAAACCGTAACTGGCCCCGATGACTTTTCTTCAATGGAGGAGATAGTTTACAGGCGTTACAGGAGAATGATTGAGGAAGATCAGAAGCTTCCGCAGCTTGTCATTATCGATGGAGGGAAAGGACAGCTTTCATCTGCCATGAAAAGCATCGACAACCTGGGTTTAAGAGAAAAGGTCACTGTTATTGGAATTGCAAAAAGGCTCGAGGAAATTTATTTTCCCGGAGATAGTATACCGATTTACCTTGATAAAAATTCAATAAGTCTTAAAATTATTCAACATTTAAGAAATGAAGCTCACCGGTTCGGGATAAATTTTCATCGTGATAAACGATCCTCGGAAATGGTAAAATCCGATCTTGATCAGATAAAAGGAATCGGACCTAAGACAAAAGAGATTTTACTTAAACATTTTGACTCGGTTGATAAAATTAAAAGTGCCTCACCCAAGGAGCTGGAAAATCTTGTCGGCAATGCAAAATCTTCAATATTGTCGGTATATTTCAGAAAATAACTCCAGTTTCCACGTGGAACAATTCTTTTGAAAATTATATTAAGTGATTCATCTTGTGATGATTAGGTCTGTACCTAAGTTCACTTAAGTCGCCGAGAATTGAATATTTTTATTAAGCCCAACAGATATATGGAATTTTCTTCCCCCTGGAGGAGATCCCGCGATGCGGCAGAGGTACTTAAGACCCGGAAGAAAGTTTTATCGTTTTTTCGATCTCTTTTGAAATTTCAAGTGAACCTTTTGTAAAAAGACCTTTCATCCCCATGACTTCAGCTGTTCTTACATTTATTTCAATATCGTCAATAAACAGGCACTCTTCAGGTTTGAGAGAATACGATTCAATGAAAATTTTGTAAATAAGGTTTTCCGGCTTTGATGATTTTACTGTAGCCGATATTAATCCTCCATCGAAATATTTGAAGAAATAGTACCCGTCTTTTACCTCATCAAAAATATCTAAAGGGAAGTTGGACAGATAATATAGTTTGAAACCACGTTTTTTTAACTCAGGAAGAAGTTTTACGTTCGAATCGAGGGGAAAAATAATATCGGTTCGTAAATTAAAAATATGGGCTATTTCCTTCTTATTAAGAGATGACTTTTTTGCGATCGCTTCAATGGCCTCCGGAGTGGTGATTTCACCTTTGTCAAGCATAGACCATTCTTTACTGCTGAAAATATCAGAGAGGATTGTTGTTTTTATGGCCTCAGGAAACTTTTTCTTATCAAAATATTCCGAAGGCCTGAAACTGATTAATACATTTCCAAGATCAAAAATAATGTTCTTTACCATATCAGGGATTTTTCATGCTTATTGGTTGGCCCGTTGCTTCAAGGACATTCCACCACAATTCGCCTTCAACATCAATTTTTTTACGTTTGGCAACCACCATCTCAATCGGCATAAGGGTGAACTGGTTGTTCCAGAAACCGATAACAAAATCAGTTTTTCCTGATAGGGCGCCATGAACTGCATTCTGAGCCAGCAGATTGCAGAACTTGCTGTCGTTGGCATTGGCCGGTGCACTTCTGATTATATAACTTGGATCTATGTATTTGATAGAATATGGAAACCCATTATTTTTAAATTCTTCTGAGATTTTATCTCTAAGATAAATACCAATATCCTTATATTTGATGTTGCCTGAAACATCTTTATTGCAGTCTGCACTTTCAAAAAACTCCTGTCCGGCACCTTCAGCTACAACAATAACAGCATGATGTCTTTCCTCAAGACGCTTCTTAAGGATACGGAGAAATCCCCGCTGACCATAGAGATCAAAGGTAATCTCAGGTATCAGAACAAAATTCACCTCCTGTATCGCCAGCGCTGCATTGGCTGCAATAAATCCCGAATCACGTCCCATTAATTTAACCAGGGCGATCCCGTTGAAAGCACCGGATGCCTCATTGTGTGCATTCCTGATTATATCGTTGGCAATTGAAAATGCAGTTTCAAACCCGAAGGATTTTTGAATCAGGTCAATATCATTGTCAATGGTTTTGGGAATACCTGCAATGCAGATTTTCAACTTTCGTTTTTTTACCTCCTTATGTATTGCATGTGCTCCCCGAAGAGTCCCGTCGCCTCCTATGCAAAAAAGCACATTTATATTCATAATCTCAAGGGTATCAACCATTTTTTCAACATTCTGGTTACCCCTGGATGAGCCCAGAAAAGTTCCGCCTGTGAGATGAATATAATCAACCAGAGGCGCAGTTAGTTCGATTACAGGATGATTATAAGCAGGTATTAAGCCTTCAAATCCGTATCGTATTCCAAGTACCCGGCTTATTCCATACCTGTAATAAAGTTCATTCACAAGACTGCGTATCACATTATTTAATCCGGGACATAATCCACCGCAAGTGACAATTCCCACTTTTGTTTTAGCAGGTTCAAAATATATATTTTCTCTGGGCCCGGCTTTCTCGAAAGTAACCGGAAGCTCTCCGGTCTCTATGCATTTTTTGAAATTATCAAGAGAGACATCATATAAAATTCTTTCGCTGTCGTCCACAAATTTATAGACAGGATTTTCCACACGACGGGTATGCTTTAGGGGAGAAATCACACTTCCTTTACCCACAGTGCTGACAAGAAAGTCTTCGTATTTCATCTTATTACGATAAGTACAATTATCAAAATCACCACATTGAAAACAAGTTTTTCAAGCGGTCAAATTTAGATAAAATTTTGATTGATTGTAGAATAAACAGAATCAGATTATCTGCTTAATTCTTCCAACAAGACCATTCTCAAGCATAACTTTTATACCATGAGGATGATTCGGAGAGGAAGTAAGGACTTCCTTAACTTTTCCTTCAGTGAGCCGTCCGGTACGCTTATCTTCAGTTAATTCCACCCTAACATCTATCCCAGGCTTAACATCAGCTCTACGGGTTCCTTCCATAAACTCCAGCTTTTTAAACATATCATCGAAAAAATCAGGTTCAGAAAATTTTAGATCAGAGTGCAATGATAAATAATTTTATTTCACGAAAATGTTAAAATGATAAATGTTTTGACCAGCATGTAAAATCCGGAGATCAACAGGCTCCTTTTATAAGTGTCCGGATTCTGTAAAATCCTTTGCTTGCGGTTATGAAGAGACTTTTCATATCATTTCCGCCAAAACAAACATTTGCGGTCCATTCTTCAGGTACCGGAATACTTCCGATAAAAATACCATTCTTGTCAAATACATGTACCCCTGGGCCTGTAAGGTAAATGTTTCCCATGACGTCAATGGTCATTCCATCAGAACCCATTTCGCAAAACAGCTTTTTGGCACTCAGGCTGCCGTCATTGTTGATTGAATATTTCCAGGTCTTATTTCCGCTTATATCAGCTATAAACAGTGACTTCCCATCGAGGGTACCAACAATTCCATTTGGTGCTTTAAGATCATCAATTACCCTCATAATAGTTTTGTGGTCAGGTGCAAGATAATAGACAGCCTGACAATTCTGCGGCATGGTATCGTGATCCCACCATGTCCTCTTATAATACGGGTCGGTAAAATATACGCCGCCATCCGGGGTATTCCATAGATCATTCGGACCGTTGAGAGGTTTGCCATTGTATGTCGATGGAATAACTGATACTTTTTTATCGGGGGAAATGCACCAGAGTTCATTTTTCTGATCAGCGCAGGTCCACAGGTTGCCATCTTTGTCAAAAGACATACCATTTGACCTGCCGCAGGGTTGCATAAATGTTGTCAGCTTGCCTGAGAGACTCCATTCCATTATCCTGTCGTTTGGCTGATCTGTAAAATAGACATTTCCTTTTGCATCGGAAGCCGGACCTTCAGTAAAGAGAAATCCATCAGCCAGCTTTTCAACCTTATCTCCCGGTCGAATTATTTCATCGAGACCTTTATTTTGAATAAAAGACAATGCAATTAATGCTAACGACATTGTAATCAGTAATCTATTAAGTTTCATATACAGAATTTAGAATGTTCATTTATTGTGTTACCCCCTTTCCTGTTTCCCCCAAGGGGGCCAAGCATTAAAAAATTGCCTGGCAGGCAATTTTAGCGAAGGAGCCAAACTGCCGCGGTGGCCTTCACTCAACCTGGCCCCTCCCTAAAATCAGCCAAAGGGCTGATTTCTTAACGGTCGGTCCCCCTCGTGGGGGAAGTACCGATAACTATCGGGAGGGAAGGGGGTTATTTGATAAAGAGTTAAGAAACTAGTCCAAATGTTATGAAATATTGACTTTTCTTATTCTACCGATATAATTATCGATCTGATCCGGCAATTCGAATCCCACAATAATCATATTCACTGTTCCCAGACCGAGGACATATTTTAGCGATGTATCTATCTTTTCAGAATCGTTTTTAAAATTACCGTTACCAATCAGTTTCATGCCAATTACCCCTTTTCCTGCTTTATGTAGCTTTTCAATCACAGGTATTATTTTGGCCGGATCGTTTTTATCCATAACTTCTCCAAATGGATTAATGCGGACATGAATAACATCTACCCAAGGGCTGTCTGCTGCAGCTTCCATAGCTTCAAGTGAATGAACTGATACTCCATGAGCATGGATTATCTTCTTAGCCTTCAGGTTTTCAAGTATATCCATCTGCTTTTTATGCTTGTCAGTCCATTGGGCATCCGTCATGCAATGTATTTGTACCAGATCGAGATAGTCAGTCTTAAGCTCCTTCCTGAATCTGTCAATAACCACATCAGCATCAGGTCGTTCAGTTTCAGGAATGCCTCCGGGAGCAACCCAGATTTTGGAACTCAGTGTATATGATTCCCTGGGAACATCTTTAAGTGCAGCAGCAGTAAAAGGATGAGTCCCATAACTATCAGCACAATCGAAAAAGCGGATTCCTTTTTCATAGGCCTGACGGATTATTGATTCAGCGACACCGGCTCTTGTAATATTTGATGACCTGTTATAACCACTGAACCCGGTCCCCATTCCCAGAAGTGTTGTTTTTATGCCAGATTTCCCGAGTGTTACTATCCGGAAAGGGTCTTCAAAGACTAAGGTGGATTCCGAAGGGAAAGCCAATGCGGTTTTTCCAAGAAGAAAAGAACCAGCTCCTGCAGCTAGAGTAGTTGTGAGGAACTGTCTGCGTGTAAGCTTTCTTTTTACCATAATAGAACATTATTATATAAAAGACTGAACGACAACAATTATAAACAACTTAAAATATTTATTGTTACTGCAAAACAGTGATTTTAATATTGGTTGGATAAGAAGAATCATGATAGATTCTCTGGGTTGCTTTTTGGAAATCGCCGTCAGAACAAGTATAAATATCAACAAATTTCTGTGGATTTCTGTCAACCAACGGAAACCATGAATTCTGTACCTGAACCATAATCCGGTGTCCCTTTTTAAAAGTATGCGCAATATCTGGCATCCCGTATTTAACTTCAGTAACCTTTCCGGGAATAAAAGGTTCTGGTTTTTCAAAGCTGTTGCGGTATTTTCCACGGAAAACTTCTCCCCGGATAAGCATCTGGTATCCTCCCAGCGGAACCTTAACATCCGTCGATATATCTGCTTTGGCGTCAGAAGGAAATACATCAATTAACTTTACAATATAATCTGCATCGGTACCTGTTGTTGAGACAAAAAGATCAGCTGTCAGTGGTCCGGTCAGAGTTATATCTTCAGTGAGGATTTCTGTCTGATAGGCCATAACATCAGGACGTCGGGAGGCAAATCTCTGATCATCTGACATATATTCAGCAGTCCTGTTGCTATGAATATCCTCGGTATACGGGACTGGTTTCATCGGATCTGAAATATATTCATCAAAGCTGTTCTGCGTTTCAGGAATTGTGAATGCAAGAGCTCCGGAAGGTTGCAGGTAAAGGTTTTTCTCCACCACATTTTTTGGTGGCCAGCTGTCAAAACTTCTCCACTCATTTGATCCGGTAACAAATATTGAGGCTTCAGAAATTGCGGTATGGTTTACTCCTTTCAGATAATAGTCAAAGAAATCCTTTTCCAGTTGCTGAAATTTTTTATTTGCGTCCAATCCCCAATAAATATTTCCCAGGTTATTTCCTTTTCCGAAAGTCCATTGGCCATGCGACCATGGACCCATAACAAGAAAGTTATTTACTGAGGTTGAGTTTTGTTTTTCAATTGCATCATACGTATGCAGGGCACCATAAAGATCCTCAGCATCAAACCATCCCCCAACGGTCATAACGGCAGGGGTGATATTTTTGAGAAATGGTCGCGGATCTCTTGTTTTCCAGAAATCATCATAGTCGGGATGTGCGAAGGCATCATTCCAGAACTTAACACTGTCACCCAGAAATTCCGGTGCAATATTCTTATCTGCTCCCAGAGATAGAAAAAACTCATAGCTATCGGGAACAGGCCACTTAAATGATGGGTACCCTTTCCGGGTGGGAGCCCTGTGAGGCATCCCGTTGCTATAGTAAAAGCTGAAACAATCGAGAAGGAAAAATGCCCCGTTATGGTGAAAATCGTCACCAAGAAACCATGCAGTCACAGGAGCCTGTGGCGAAACTGCCTTAACTGCCGGATGGGCATTTATCAGACCCATTGTAGAATAGAAACCGGGATAAGAAATTCCAAAAATTCCCACATTGCCATTGTTATTCTTTATGTTTTTAACGAGCCAGTCTACCGTATCCCAGGTATCTGTCGATTCATCAATATCCTTATTGGTGTTTTTTACCGGAATTTCCGGACGAATATCTTCGAATGCACCTTCGCTCATATACTTTCCCCTGACATCCTGAAAAACCATAATATATTCATCCTCAGTGTATCTTTCGTAGAGCTGCATAAAGAAATTAAAACTTCCGGGCCCTCCGGGTTCAATATCATAAGGTGTACGATTAAGAAGAACCGGATGAGAGACCGAGTTATTTTTAGGTGTATAAATAGAGGTAAACAATTTTACTCCATCGCGCATGGTTATATAAACTTCCTGTTTATTATATTTCTGTTTTACTCCTTCTGCAGACTGGGAATAGCAATAAGAAGAAACTGAGATCAGAATTAGGAGAAAGACAAATCTGGATGATATAATGGTTCTTGATTTCATTTTTTTCTTTTAAAAATTGAAATTCTGGTTTATAAGCCAAGTCTGGTAACCAGATCTCCCGGAGGAACCGGTTTGCCTTTCTTTGTTGCCACACCTGTAACTTTTGCCTTTACAATAAGCTTTAAATCTGGCAGCCTGAAGATATCCTGGATGAAAAGTATCCTGGCATTTCCTTCTCTCTGTATGTTTACTGTGATAATAAACTTATCACGGCTTTTTAGCGGATATTTATACTCAATTTCCACCTTAGTGACGATAAGATCGATTCCCGCTTCATGAAGCTCAACGAAACTAACACCTTTTGAGATAAGAAATTCATGTCGTGCATGCTCAAGATAATGCTGATAGTTGGCGTTATTTACGACACCCTGAAGGTCGCACTCATAATCGCGTACAACAAAAGAAAGGGTATATTGAGGTTTTTCTTCTGTCATCATTTTGGAAAAAGGCCAAAAAACTTTTTAAGACTCCCATGAAATTTATGGATACTATGAGGCTTGTAATGCATTAGTATGCATTCTCCCGTAATATAATTTATTCCGGAGTCCTTAAGTTCTTCAAGAGCTTCTTTGCTATCAGCCTTCTGTTGAATCCAGATGTGCTTTATCCCTTTTTCTTTGGCATCGCGTATCACCGAGGCAGTTTGATTCTTTTTTGTAAAAACGATAATACTCTGAACATCAGAAGGAAGCATTTTCACACTATGATAGGATTTTTCTCCCATTATCTCATCAGCCAAGGGGTTAACAGGAATAATTTTCATTCCTTTTTCTTTAAGTTCCTTGAAAGCTGTATAACCAAACTTTTTAGGGTCACGTGATACACCCACCAATGCAATAGGCTGTGAATCAAGAAATTCATTAATTTGTTTTAAAGTTGTCATGAATTCTGATGATTATAAGATTAAACTTAAAAATATAGCAAATTAAACTTTAACAAACGATTCAATTGTGCCAGGATTTTTCGCCCCAGGGGGCATTTCTTCTCCTAAGTATAAAGACTTAAAAATACAATAAAAAATCCAACTGCCATTTATTTTTATTTACTTGGTATTGAGGTTTCCAAATTAAAAGCACGAATGAAAAAGCCAGATGACCGTACAGGGTATTTGTTCTCAAAGAGGTACTCAAATTATGTTTTTATGCTGTTGTTTCTGTTGTATATGTTTGATTATCTCGACAGGACAATTGTTACATCTATGTTCACCTCAATAGAAAAAGACTACGGCATATCTCATATGCAGAGCGGATTACTGGTATCTGCAGTTTACTGGGCTATTGTGATTCTGACCTTTCCTGTTTCGATTTTAGTTGACCGGTGGAGCAGAACCAAGACAATCGGGGTTATGGCAATGATGTGGAGCATTGCAACAGCTATTTGTGCTCTAACCGGAAATTATGTTCAGCTGTTCATGGCCCGTTTATTAATCGGAGTAGGAGAAGCAGGATATGCACCCGGAGGGAGCGCAATGATCTCAGGCTTGTACCCCATTGACAGAAGAGCCAGAATGATGGGAATATGGAATGCTTCAATTCCTATGGGCTCTGCAATAGGAGTTCTTTTAGGAGGTATTATTGCTGCTAAACTCGGATGGAAACATGCATTTGGTATTGTTGCAATTCCGGGTATGATTGTTGCAATTCTGTTTCTTTTTGTAAAAGATTATAAAACAGTCGACCTCTCTTTTTTTGACAAGAACAGCAACAGAATTAAAATGGAGAAGAAGGACTTTGTTAAGGAGTTTCTTTCAAAACCATCCGTGCTATTTACATATTTCGGCATGGCAGCAGTGGTTTTTGTTACAACCTCAATGCTCACCTGGTTACCAACATACTTTGAAAAAGTAAGGAATGTTTCGCAGGAAACAGCGGGTAAAATGGCAAGTGCGGTTATGGTTCTTGCTCTGGTCGGGGCTCCTGTGGGTGGCTTTCTCACCGACAGATGGCGAAAAACAAAAGATAATGCCCGTCTGCTATTTCCTGCTCTTTCAACATTACTTACTGCGATTGTTCTTTTTATGGCGCTGGTTCTGCTCAGAGGAACCGTGCAATATATTGCTTTTCTGATTTTCGGAGTTCTTATTATGAGTTTTGTTTCAGGAGCTGCCTCAGTTACCCAGGATGTTATTCATCCCGGACTCAGGGCAACCTCCTATGCAATAGCCGTGGTAGTTCAGAACCTTCTTGGAGCCTCAACTGCACCAGTTGTAATGGGTAAAATCTATGACCTGACTAACATTCAGACAGCTTTATCGATTCTTCCATTTATCCTTTGTGCAGGAGCTTTTCTTTTCTGGCTCGGATCACGGCATTATGTCAGAGACCTTGGACATGTGGCCCATATAACGCTGGAAGCAGAATGACACTATTTTTTTCTAGATGTTGTATATTGAACGAATTCCCTTAGAGATTCTTTAACTTCAGAATCGGCATAAGAATCGAGGATTGCAAGAGCTTTGTCGCGGTACTGATTCATTTTGAGTTCGGCATATTCAAGGCCGCCATACTCCTTTACAAAACTTATAACCTCGCTGATTTCTGATTTTGTCTTTTTCTTGCTTTTTACTATATTAAGAATATGTCTCTTTTTTGAGTTTGAAGATTGCTCCAGAGAGTGAATCAATGGTAGAGTAATCTTTTTTTCCTTAATATCATTCCCAACGGTTTTGCCGGTTAAACCGGTTCCTTCATAATCAAGAATATCATCTCTGATCTGAAAAGCAACCCCGATATTCTCTCCGAAATCTTTCATTAACTGTATTGTCTCGGAATCATCTGACACAGATCTTGCCCCACATGCTGTACATGCCGAAAGCAACGCGGCAGTTTTACTTATTATGATCTTATAATAATCTTCTTCTTTAATGTTTAATTTTCTTGCTTTCTGAAGTTGAAGAAGCTCTCCTTCTGACATCGATTTTACTGCTTCGGAAATAATTTCAAGCATGTCATAACGCGATTTCTCAACACAAATATGCATTCCCGTTGAGAGCAGGTAGTCACCCAGCAAAACAGCTATTTTTGAATTCCACAGAGCATTGATTGAGAGAGAGCCGCGTCTTTCACTTGCATCATCAACAACGTCATCATGAACAAGCGATGCAGTATGAAGAAGTTCAATACATGTGGCAGCAATATACGTGGATTCAGCTATTTCACCATTCAGTCTTGCAGTAAGAAATACGAGCAATGGTCTCATCTGCTTGCCCTTACGACGGAGAATATAGTTCAGAATTATATTCAATAAAGGAATATCACTACGCATAGTCCTGCTGAAGTAGACTTCAAATTCAGCCATTTCAGTTTCAACAGGTTTCTTTATTCCGGTGAGAGCAGACATAAATATTTATTTCGGTCAAATATAATAAAATCAGGAGCTCAAGATTAACTTTTAGCCATTTGTTATTTTATTCACGATAATATTCTACCTCTAAATGAGCAACATTCATCATATCAACATATTTATATATATTTGCATAATGAAATTATTATAATATGGAATTTAAAGAGCTTAATCCGGAAAGGCTTGAAAGAGCTGCAGGCATGCTTAAAGCAATTGCACATCCTGTACGCATATCAATAGTGGGATGTCTTGAGGATGGTAAAAAAAGAACCGTAACTGAAATTCATAAGCAGCTTGGAATAGAACAATCAACTGCTTCACATCATCTTGGAATACTAAAAGACAAAGGGGTACTCGCTTCAAAAAGGGACGGAAAAAACACATGGTATTATCTGAAGCATGAAAATCTGAAAACAATATTGAATTGTATCAGTGGTTGTTGCGAGTAGTCTCACGACAGATTTCTGAACATTCTCTTCTGAAATAAAACAATTGATATTACACCGCAGGTTATTGACGAATCAGCAATATTAAAAACCGGTCGGAAAAATATTAGTTGTTCGCCTGGTCTGAAAGGTGACCAATGTGGCCAGTGTGTATTAATTATTGGAAAGTAGAACATATCAACTACTCTTCCATGGAGAAATGAAGAATAACCTCCTCCATGTGGAAAAAGCACAGCGTGCTGGTTAAAACTCTCACTGAAGATCATACCATAGAAAGCGCTGTCGAGAATATTCCCTATTGCTCCTGCCATAATTGCGCTTACAGCTAGAATTAATCCGATATTCGCCTTTTTACTGATCAGGGAAGCCAGGAACCATCCTATGCCAAAAATTGCAACAACCCTGAAGATGCTCAAAATCAGTTTACCTGGTTTTCCTCCCATTTCCATCCCGAATGCCATTCCATTATTCTCTATGAAATGAAGGATGCCCCAATTACCAAAAATGTGTATCTCCTGACCTATCTCCATGTGGGTTTTGACCCATATTTTCAGAATCTGATCACATACAAGGATCAGAATTATAAATAAAATAGACTTTTTTCCTAGTGACATTATTGAATTGTTAAAAATTTGTGGAGCGCAAAGTAGTAAAAATTTTGATTACAGTATTCAGCCCTATGAGTTCATTACATTGATTGAGCATTAGTGTTATCTTTTATGACTTCCGTTTTAATTCTTTTACCTCAAAGGAAGAGAGCATTTTGTCCGGATTTGGAAATAGCTCATGATATCGGATAATTGCACATAATTTCAGACTTTTAGATTGGCTTAAAAAAAAATCCCGGAAACTCCCGGGATTTAATTACTATATCATTTGTAAATTACTGACAAATAACATTCACCTTATTCGAATCCCAGCAATACCAGTTGGAATCTCCCAGATAATCAAGGGATTTCACATGACCATTGTGAGTGGTTGTATTCCATTCAATATTGACATCTGAAAATTTTACGCCGTTGAAGTAATGTATGGTATAGTATGCATTTAAAGTATTGGATGTTAATCCATACTCCAGATAGCTACTTAAAAAGTTATCGTTTTTTGTATAAGTATATTTAACATATCCGACAGTTGAAGCGGTTTTTGTCCAGTCAATCTGAAGGAATGCCACTGGTGATGTTGCATTTTGATAGAGAATCCACTGCCCTCCGGTTCCATCAAGCTTGGAAGTGCCTTCGAACCACAGGAATTCTGCAAAAGCATCTGCACTCGTTCCGGTAATGTACATTTTCCATTGAACATCACTTGTCCTTATCAGGCCAGTGAGTCTTGCTTTATATGTCCCACCTGGTAAAGTAACAGTGTAGCTCCATTGCCAGTTTTTTGTTGAAATATAAACGGGTGTCTGGCTGACTGCTGCTTTAAAAGCAGTTACAGGTACAACCATCGTAGAATTTATGATCAATTTCCATACTCCTGCTACTATAGCGGCATATTCCCAGTTACTGTTTTCCGTCCCTTTCTGACCCGGTATCAGCTCAACAGATTTCGTTGTCGAGGCAAAGTTACTGAAATCAATTACCATAGATTCCTGAGGCGGCAAGGAAGGAGGCTCCCCTTTATCCTTCTTGCACCCGGTAAAAAACGTCGTAGAAAGAACAAGTATAAGAACCAGGGAAGAGATATTTTTCATAGTCTGACAGGTTAATAATATAAAAGAAACGATAATGGCTGAAACAAATTGTAGTTGATTTGCAAAGATATAATTAGGGAATCTAAAAATCATACAATTCCACTTTTTTTATTACAGATGAACTACCGTCTATGCATTATAATTTCTCCCTGCGAACGGATTAAACTATAATTTGGCTGAATTGAAGAAAAACCATTCTGAGATAAGATTATATCAATCCTTTTTATATTTTTGAATTTGTTGAATGTTGGAGGGGAGAGTTAATTTAAGTCAGGTGGTTTATTACTAAATACTCAAGAATTTACTACAATGAGCAAGTATTCTCCCGTAGCAAAAATTAAATATCTAATCTCTTTTATATTACTTTCATTTTTTATTCTCCCCGGTTACTCCGGCATATCTAAGGTAGCAGATACAACCAAAATTCAGATAAAAGATACAATTAAACAGCAATCACCCGATTCAGTCCTCTATAAGCAGAGAACCTTTAAAGCAGAGGAATTAGTCAGGGGTGAGAGGCTTTTTTATGGTCTGGCATATCTTAAAAATGAATCGGTTAATTGTGCGGGCTGTCATAGCACACAAGTTTCGGACACTCTGAGCTGGAACCCCGATGCTCTGGAAATTTCTAAAAAATATATTAATAAAAACGCTCATGATTTAAGCAGGGTTTTACTAAAACCTTTAGGACTGAAAATGACTCAGGCGCATAAAGGGATTAACCTGACACCTGAAGATATAGTTTTGGTGAAGGCTTACATGGATAAATTTATAGAAATCGGACTTAAACCGGCAAAACCTGTTGTTACAAATCTTATTTTATTCATTGTTGCTTCGATATTATTTCTCTTTTCAATAGTCGATATTATTATAAGCAAAATATTGAAAAGACGCTGGATTAACTTTGTTATTTTGTTCTTAACAGGTGGTTTCATAATCAACACTCTTGTAATTAATGCGCTTACTATTGGCCGTTCAAAGGATTATTCACCAACGCAACCGGTTAAATTCTCTCATGCAGTTCATGCGGGACAAAATGGTACGGATTGCATTTATTGTCACAGCTCCGCTCCATACAGTAAATCTGCAGGAATTCCCCCTGTGAATGTTTGTATGAATTGTCATCTTATGGTAAGAAACGGTACTCGCTCAGGCGTATTTGAAATATCGAAAGTACTAAGCGCATACGATAATCAAAAACCTATTGAATGGATAAAGGTGCACAACCTTCCTGACCATGTATTCTTCAGCCATGCGCAACATGTAACTGCCGGAGGAGTAGGATGTGCAGAGTGTCATGGCGATGTGAAAAACATGAATGTAATTAAACAGGTATCCGACTTATCGATGGGTTGGTGTATCAATTGTCACAGGACCAGGAAACTCGATTTTCATAATAATCAGTTTTATTCACAATACAGGGAACTGGCTGAAAAATTGAAAAAAGGAGTGATTGACAGTGTTACTGTGAGCATGGTCGGTGGAAGGGAATGTATGAAATGCCATTATTAGAAACTGAATTTTGGAAAGATGCTGATATATGAAAAAGGACGGTAAAAATCCAAAGGAAATTAAGAGTATTGCTCCCGTTCAGGATGAGAACAGAAGCGAAGATAATAATAAACAGGTTCAGGAATTGTCTGAAGGTAATTTCGCAAAACATGGTACTTCCAGAAGAGATTTTTTAAAGGTTCTTGGATTCAGCTTTGCCTCTGCAGCTATTATGGAGAGCTGTAAAAGGCCGGTTCAGAAAGCCTTGCCATATGTTATTCAGCCTCCTGAAATTACTCCGGGTAAGTCGTTATACTATGCAACCTCATTCTATGACGGGCATGAATATTCCGGTGTACTTGTAAAAACAAGGGAGGGCCGTCCGATAAAAATCGAAGGTAATAATCTTTCCGACTTTAACGGGGAAGGAACCACGGCACGTGTGCAAGCCTCCGTATTAAGCCTGTATGATGATGCGAGGCTGAAGTATCCTGCAGCGCTTGGGAAACAGGAATCCTGGGAGACCATTGACAGCCGGATAATCAGCCAACTTGACAAGATCAATTCCGGAGGAGGAGAAATTGTGTTGCTTACCTCCAGCATTATTTCTCCTTCAACCAGGAAATTAATAGATGAATTCGGAGCAACATTTAAAAATTTTAGGTGGGTGCAATATGATGCAGTTTCATATTCGGCTCTCCTCGAGGCAAATTATCTCTGCTTTGGAAAAGCAGTAATTCCGGATTATCATTTCAGGAGTGCTTCACTGGTTGTTTCAGTTAATGCTGACTTTCTTGGTACATGGATTGCTCCGGTTCATTTTATATCCGGCTATGTTTCAAGGAGAAAACCAGATAACAGAGAGAAGGGAATGCTCAGACATGTTCATTTTGAATCGGGGATGAGCCTCACCGGTGCTAATGCCGATACAAGGAAGAAAATTAAGCCTTCGGAAGAAAAAGCGCTGCTCACAGATCTGTATAACAAGATAGCTGAAAGAACAGGTGTTACCAAACTCAATAACGTAGTATTTAGAGAAGATCTTACAGAACTTGCTGATAGTCTGATTGCAGTAAAAGGCAGATCAATAGTTGTTTCAGGAACCAATAATGTTGGAATCCAGATCATTGTTAATGGAATTAATTCACTTCTGTCTAATTACTCAGAATGCATAGACCTTAACAATAATCTTAATATAGCTTCCGGGATCGATAATAAGATGGAAGAGCTGGTTGATGATTTAGGTTCGGGCAAGGTCAGGGCACTGCTGATGTATAATGTCAATCCTGTATATGATTATTCCGGATCGGATAAATTTCTGGCGGGTATAAAAAAAACGGACCTGACTGTAAATATGACCGGTTCAGTGAATGAGACAGTTGGGAAATCAAAATTTGAATGTCCTGTACATCACTATCTTGAAGCGTGGGATGATGCTGAAATAATTCCCGGACAGCTATCTTTAAGCCAGCCGTGTATTAACCCGATATTTAATACACGTTCATTCCAGGATTCTTTATTGAAATGGTCAGGAAGTAAAGTAAATTATCACGATTATATAAAAAGCAACTGGGAAAAAGAATATTTCAGGCATTCAGATAAAGCTGAGTTCAGGCTTTTCTGGAATGAGTCTCTCGGCAATGGTGTTTTCAGATATAATGCATCATCTACTAAAGAGTTAATTTTCCAGAAAGAAGCACTTTCCATCGCAATAAATATTCCTGAAAAATCCGGAACCGGAGGTTTTGAAGTAGTTATTTCAGAAAATGTATCGATCGGAACCGGTATGCATGCCAATAACCCATGGTTAATGGAGTTACCCGACCCTGTTTCAAAGCAATGCTGGGAAAATGTTGCTGCAATATCAATAAGTGATGCTGGAAAATTGAGTATTAAGACCGGGGATTTGATAAAGCTTTCAGAGGGATTGATACTTCCTGCATTTATTCAGCCGGGTCAGGCAGAAGGCACTATTTCTATTGCTCTCGGATATGGGCATACAAATTCCGGAAAAGTTTGTACAGGCATAGGAGTGAACGTGTATCCTTTCATAAGAAAAGATGACGGAAACCGTGTATATGGATTTACTATTGAAAAGCCTGAAAACACTCTTAAACAAAGTCAGTTGGCTCTTACCCAGGAACACTACTCGATGGAAGGCAGGCCGATTGTAAGAGAAACGGTATTGAGCGAATACAGGAAGAATCCATCTTCAGGAAATGAGCTTCATGCTGAATTTGAGTCAACACATAAAACTCTCTACCCTGAGGTAAAATATGATGGATTTCATTGGGGGCTTTCAATAGACCTGAATGCATGTATTGGATGTAATTCCTGTGTTATTGCGTGTCAGGCAGAGAATAACATACCTGTTGTAGGGAAAGGAGAGGTGATGCGCAGGAGAATAATGCACTGGATTAAGATAGATCGTTATTATTCTGACTCACATGATGATCCCAAAGTTTATTTCCAACCACTTGCATGTCAGCATTGTGACAACGCGCCATGCGAAAATGTTTGTCCGGTTTCAGCCACTACCCACAGCAGCGAGGGATTGAACCAGATGACGTATAACAGATGTCTTGGAACCAAATATTGCATAAATAACTGTCCCTATAAAGTAAGAAGATTTAACTGGTACCGCTATACCAACAATAAAGCATTTGATTTTAATACTGCTTCGGACCTGGGTAAAATGGTTTTAAATCCTGATGTGACTGTCAGAGAAAGGGGAGTGGTTGAGAAATGTTCTTTCTGTGTACAGCGGATCCAGGAAAAAAAGCTGCAGGCGAAGCTTGAAAACAGGATATTGAAGGATTATGAAATTAAGACTGCATGTATGCAATCCTGCCCCGCAGGAGCCATTGTATTCGGCAATCTTAATGACAAAAACAGCAAGGTCTCAGGGTTATTCAGCGATCCAAGATGTTACCATTTGCTTGAAGAGCTTCATACCCTGCCAAATACAGGATACCTGACCAAAGTCCGTAATGATGAAAAAATTTAGTTATAAATAGTCAGAAGATAATCTATGTATAACAGGAATATCAGAGGTCCGCTGGTTGAAGGAAATAAGACAATTGGTCAGATTTCAAAGGATATTATCAACCCCCTGGATACAAGTCCGGGTTTGTGGTGGTATATTGCTTTTGGAATTTCAACATTAGCTGCCCTTTTTGGAGGATATGCTATATATATTACTGTTTCTAAAGGGATTGGCACCTGGGGTGTAAATAATTCTGTAGCATGGGGATGGGAGATTGTGAATTTTGTATGGTGGATAGGGATTGGACATGCCGGGACAGCTTTTTCTATTTTTCTTCTCATTCTGAGGCAGAAGTGGAGAACCTCAATAAACAGGTCTGCCGAAGCAATGACTGTTTTTGCGGTAATGTGTGCAGCTATTTTCCCGGCCCTTCACATGGGACGAGTATGGAATGCCTTTTTCATTTTCCCGTACCCGAATACTCGTGGTCCCTTGTGGGTGAATTTTAACTCCCCTCTGTTCTGGGATTTTACAGCAATTACGGCATACCTTCTGATTTCAGCTTCATTCTGGTATCTTGGAATGTTGCCCGATCTAGGAACCATCCGTGACAAAACAGCTTCAAAAATAAAAAAGGCTGTTTATGGCTTATTCAGTATGGGATGGACCGGATCGAGCAGGCAATGGATAAGATTTGAGTCACTGAGTTTTATTCTCGGAGGCATAGCAGCTGTGCTTGTGGTTTCAGTTCATTCAATTGTCTCAACAGATTTTGCTGTCGGTGTCGAACCCGGGTGGCATACTACAATCTTTCCGCCTTTCTTTGTTGTTGGTGCTATTTTCTCGGGTTTTGCAATGGTTATGACCCTTATGGTGCTTATCAGAAAGATTTATAAGCTGACCGATTATGTTACGGATAATCACATGGATGCCATAGCCAGGATACTTATTTTTATATCCCTGATAATGGGAACTGCATATTTGACCGAAATCTTTGTAGCCTGGTACTCAGGCAATGAATATGATATGTTTACAATGTTCAGAAACAGAATTACAGGAGATTATACCATACAATTCTGGGGAATGATTGTTTGCAATGCTTTAATCCCTCAGCTTTTCTGGTTCAGGAAAATAAGAAGAAACTGGCTGGGACTGCTTTCGATTTCACTTATTATAAACCTTGGTATGTGGCTTGAGAGGTATAATATTGTGGTGACCTCATTAAGTAAAGATTTTCTGCCTTCAAACTGGGTATCTTATTCACCGACGATTATCGATATCGGAGTATTTGTCGGAACTATCGGATTATTTGGAACGGGAGTATTGCTTTTCATGCGTTATATTCCGATGATGGCTATCAGTGAGCTGAAGAGCGTGGCACAAATAGGTAATAAAAAAGAGGATTAACCGGCTAAATTATGAGCAAAACTTATAAAATAGGGATCTTCGATGATGAAGGGAAATTTATTTCCTCAATCAGATCGTTACAGGAACAGAAATTTAAGATTTTCGATGTATTTACTCCTTATCCGGTTCATGAGGTTTTTCATTTGCTAAAACGCAAATCAAAACTACCCACTGCAGCTTACTTCTTCGGTTTGTTTGGCATAATTGCCACTCTGGCATTTCTTTATTACACATCAGTAATTGACTGGCCCCTGGTTTATGGAGGTAAACCGTTCAATTCATTTCCTTCTTTCATAGTTGTAACAATTATTGTTACGATTTTTACGGTTACTATAGCAAGCCTTGCTCTCTTTTCCGCAAGATCAAAACTTTTTCCGGGTCGCGATAATACAATCTTCGATATGAGAGCAACTGATGATAAGTTTGTAATAGTTGTAGATACAAATATTCCCGACAGTTCAAATACTGGAAGAGCAGGAACCATAATGGAAGAACAAGGGGCAATTGAGGTAATTGATAAAGAATTTGAAAATGTAGAGGCATGACAAATAATTATTTACACGGGAAAATTCTGAAAACCGTTTTCCTGGTCTTTCTCCTTATTAATCTGTACTCCTGTAACAGGGACCGGAATAATCCAGGCTGGGATTACTTCCCTGATATGTTTTACTCTACTGCTTATGAGACTTATTCAAAAAACCCCAACTTTGAAAACGGGATGACAATGAGAGTCCCTGTAAACGGAACCATACCACGTGATTTTACTCCTTTTGAATACACAAATGATCCGGAGTCAAGGATAAAGGCTGGGGAAGAGCTCGTAAACCCTGTTTTAATATCAAATGAGGCACTTTTACGTGGGAAGGCAGTTTATATTACCTTCTGCCTCGGATGTCATGGCATAACAGGAAAAGGGGATGGATATCTGTTCAAAAGCGGCCTTTATCCATTGAAGCCGCTGTCACTTTCCGGAGATACTGCTGCCAACCTGAAGGATGGCGAGATATTCCATACCATAACTCTGGGCATCCGTTCAATGGGTGCGCACGGATCGCAGATAAGACCTGAAGACAGATGGAAGATAGTTCTGTATATCAGGAAGCTTCAGGAAGAAAGGGGAAATACCAATTTACACCCAAAATAAAAAGTAATGAAGGAGCAAACAACCGTATCCAGTAACTTTAAGATAGTAACCCTGCTGTTAATAGCAATCGGAGCTGGTTCGACCATCCTTGGCCTTATTACAGACCGGCAGACGACCTGGGCAAACTGGCTGATAGTTAACTATTACTTTTTTTCAATTTCAATGGGAGGCGCTTTCTTTTTTGTGCTTCAGAGCATCTCTCAATCAGGCTGGTCTTCGGCATTTAAAAGGGTTTCCGAAGCCATGATGTCTTATATCCCATATGCAGCACTGTTTTTTCTTTTGCTGTGGTTTGGCATGAACGACCTTTATCATTGGGCGCATAAGGGAGCCATTGCCCTTGACCCTGCAGTACAGCATAAATCGGGTTATCTTAATATACCTTTCTTTTTTGCAAGGATGATCATTTACTTTTTGCTTTGGATTGTTTTTATAAGGAAATTACGGCAGCTGTCGATTCAGGAAGACCTGGCTGATCCTGCAAACACTGATGGGATAATGCGTTTATTTGGTAAAACTGAATTGTACTCGAAGATATTTATCTTCATTCTTGCAATTACATTGTCGCTTTCCGCAATCGACTGGATCATGTCTCTTGATGTAAAATGGTACAGCACCATATTCGCGTTGAAAAACATGGTTGCAGCATTTTTACACGGAGTGTCCATCTTAACTTTAATAGTATTTATTCTGTATAAAAGGGGATATTTCCCTTTCTTTAATGAATATCATCTTCACGATTTTGCAAGATATATCTTCATGTTTTCAATAATATGGGGATATTTCTGGTTTGCACAGTTTATGATTATCTGGTATGGTAATATTCCGGAAGAGACTGCTTATTATTTTGTCAGGTGGAAGGAAGGATGGAAAATTTTATTCTTCCTTGAGATAGGACTAAACTGGTTCATCCCGTTCATGGTACTTCTTCCTGTGAAGGCAAGCAGGAATATGACTATGATTACAATTGTAATAATATTCCTGATCATCGGACAATATGTCGATCTTTTTGTGCAGATAATTCCCGGAACAACAGGGATTTTTAAGTACGGATGGATCTCATTGGGAATGTTTCTGGGGTTTGCCGGATTGTTTTCGCTGGTAGTTGCCACTACGCTAAGCAAGTCTAAGATCCTGCCTACAAACCATCCTTATCTGGATGAGAGTCTGAATCATAAGTTTTAATAATAACTTGAAATACAGCCTCCTACATAAACCTAAAAACTCTTCCCATACTAGCACTAGGTGAGTTATGGCTTCTGAAAAATTAAGACTGAAATTCAGCCCAAAATCCTATCTGTTATTAAAAGGAGAAGCACCAGGAGAAAGTACGAATCGAGTAATATCGAATATTTCTTATAGGTTTTCTTATCTGCTCCATATTTTATCAGTGCAGAGAATTTCCAAATCAGAAATACTGATGCTATCAGAAGAATTCCAATGACAATTCCGGTTCTGATAATTTCAAAATAACAGAGAAAAACAGCAGCAATTACAGAGGTCAGAACCCAGGTAAAAGTAAGCCTGTTTATCTGATCCCTGCTGAAAATGTCGGTAAGAGACGGAATCCCTGCCCTATGATACTCTTCCCCGTATTTAAGTATCAGTAACCAGAAATGAGGGATCTGGCCTGTAAAAAACAAAAATCCGAGGAAAATAATTGGCTTATCAATAATACCCCCACCAGCGGCTACCCATCCTATGAGGGGTGGCAGAGCTCCGGTTACAGCTCCAGGAACAACTGCAAAAGCGGTCATTCTCTTGGAATAGGTATATATGCCGTTATACCATAGAACTGTTGATATGCCGATGAAAGCAGCCAGAAGATTACCAGCTGAATAGATGATAAATGTACCCGTAAGTAAGCAGCACAAAGAAAATATGACAGCATGAGATAGTTTAATTTTTCCGGCAGGAATAGGACGATCGAGTGTTCGTTCCATTTTGCTGTCAAGTGCGACTTCCTGAATCTGGTTAAGAGCTGAAGCAGAAACCGCCATAATAAGGATGCCAATACTTATAAATATCAGGTTTAATGTGAAGTGAGGGTTAAAAATAAAATATCCTGTAAATCCGGTAAGACTTACAGGTAGCATTATTGTTAATTTACTTAGTTGAAGCCAGTCTCTGAGTATGTTTTCAGAATTATTTTTCATTAAGGGATTTGAGGTAAACAATTATTTTTGTCAGATCAGCATCACTAAGCTTTCCTTTGTAGCTCTGCATCAATCCCTTTGGGTACCCTTTTACAACATCAGCATTTGGATCATAAATCGACCTTTTGATATATTCTTCGTCAACGGTAATTGTAGCCTCTGCTCCATTTCTGAGCACAACTTCCTGTTTCCCGAATAAATTCAGATAAGTAGGACCCACAATTTTAGAACCATCGGTAGAATGACAAGCCATACATCCCTGGAATTTCATTATTGTCAATCCCTCTCCGCCCGGCACTGATCCTCCTGCTGCATTAGCGAGCCTGGCTGTATCGCCATACCACAACGTGAATTTCTCTTTTGACAGAACTTTAACTGTTGCTCTCATATAAGAGTGCCGTAATCCGCAATATTCTGCACAGTACAGATCATAGTCTCCTTCTGTCTGTGGAATAAACCACATAACTTTTTTTCTTCCCGGAACAATATCAGATTTAATCCTGTAAGCTGGAATGAACAGACTGTGAATAACATCGACCGAAATGAGATTTATTTTCACTGGCGTATTAACGGGGACAACCAGATCAGTGCTCTCCTTTCCATTTTCATAGAGGAAGGAAAAGCTCCACATCCTGGCAGTGGTGGTAATGGTCATTGCATTACTGGGAGGCTTATTCATAGGTTTCCATCCTTCCCAGCCAAAATAGAACATCATTAATGCCAACAATATCGGAATAACCGTCCAGGTAATTTCCAGTTTCGTATTTCCTTCATTTTGGATTGCAACTTTATTCTTCTTCTTGTTATACCTGAATACAAAGTAGAGCATGGTAATAGTCAGCCCTATCAGGAGGAACAATGAAATACCGGCAATAGAGTAAAATGCAGTATTGAAAGTAGATACATAATTTGAAGCGTCAATTCCTGTGGTTGAATACATACTTATTATCTATATAGGTAGTCCAGAAATGTTATTATAATTACGACACTTAGAATCATTGCAACAGCTATAACAGCAAAAGAAAACATCTTATTCTCAAATTTCAGATGCATGAAGATTCGTAAAACGAATGATGACTTTATGGCAGCAATGAGCAAAGCTAATACCACCGTAAGAGTACCAAGGTAAATCTGTGTTATGGCTACGGAAGTAAGAGTTAACGTTATTAGCAATGCCAGAACATAAAGAAATGTCTTGTAAGGAATTATATGATTTTTTTCATTCTCCATCAGCTAGTCAGTTTTAAGTAATGAGATAAAACAGGGGAAAGAGGAAGATCCAGATAAGGTCAACGAGATGCCAGTATAACCCGCTGTTTTCAAGCAAGACAAAATTTTCAGGGTTAATTTTATCCCTGTAAATCATTACTGAAATAACTCCGATAAAGACCAGACCAATTATAATATGCAAAGCATGAAGCCCGGTCATAAAAAAATAGAGGCCATAAAACAGAACATCGCCCTGGCCGCGTAATGCAAGAACTGCAGAGCCCGGATAGATGTGTTCTTTAAGATGTTCGCCCCATTCAAAGTATTTATTTACAAGAAAAGTGAGACCAAGAAGGATTGTTATGCCAAGGAGCAGAAGAGCAAGTTTTTTGTTCTTTTTCTGTATGGCAGTAATCGACATCGCAATGGTTGTACTGCTTATCAGGAGGATAATAGTATTAATTGTCCCGATAGCCACATTTAATTCCTGTGCAGCAAGATGAAACGCTTCGGCATTCCTGAATCTGTAAACCGAATAGACTATAAAGAGTCCTCCAAAAAGCAGCATTTCAGTAAAGAGGAAAAGCCACATTCCGGTCTTTGATGCCAGGTCGTCGCGGTGTATTTCTGGAGTAGCATTCATTTATAATCGTACGGTCCTTTAGTAATTACAGGAATCTCATCAAAATTTTCAACCGGAGGCGGGGAGGGTACTGTCCATTCAAGTGTCTTTCCACCCCATGGATCCGCAGGAGCTTTCAGTCCGCTTTTTAACGAAGCAAACAAGTTAACTATAATAATTATCAACCCTGAATAAAGGACCCATGAACCCATCGAGGAGATAATATTTCCAGCATGAAAGATCTCATCGTAGTCATAATACCTACGAGGCATGCCTTTAAATCCCAGGTAAAACATAGGACCATAGAGTGTGATAAACCCTATGAAAAAGAGGACTAACCCAATATTTGCCCATCTTGTATCATACATTTTACCGGTAATTTTCGGATACCAGTAGTGCATGGCGCCAAAAAAGGCAAAACCTGTTCCTCCAAAAACGATAAAATGGAAGTGGGCAACCACAAAATGGGTGTTATGTAAATGTACATTGGCAGCGAGGGAGCCAAGAATAAGTCCGGAAAAACCTCCGACCATGAAGACAAAAATAAAAGCCATTGCCCAGTAGAAAGGAGTCTGCAAATCCAGCGAACCCTGATGCATCGTGGATATCCAGTTAAAGACTTTTATTGCACTCGGTATTGCAACAAGAAAAGTAAGAAGCGAGAAAGTATAAAGAGCTGTGCCACTCATTCCCGATGTGAACATATGATGACCCCAAACGAAATAACCAACAAAAGCAATTGCAAGGGCAGAAGCAACCATGAATTTATAACCGAAAATAGTTTTATGAGAGAATGTTGTAATAATCTCAGAAATTGCCCCCATGGCAGGTAATATCATAATGTAAACCGCAGGATGACTGTATGTCCAGAATAAATGCTGGTACAGAAGAGGGTCCCCTCCCAGAGTCGGGTCAAAAAAACCGATATGAAGAGTTCTTTCAGCAACTATCATAAGCAGAGTTATCCCAATTATTGGAGTGGCTAGTAATTGTACCCACCCGGTAGCATAAAGCGTCCATGGGAATAATGGCATTTTAAGCCATGTCATTCCTGGTGCACGCATCCTGTGCATGGTTACTAAAAAATTCAGTCCCGTAAGTATAGATGAAAATCCAAGGACAAAAGCTCCGAAAACTGCCGGCAGCATATTACTTGTAGTTCTGAAACTATAAGGTGCATAAAAGGTCCAGCCTGTATCGGGAGGACCCGAACCGGCAAACTGAGATATCAAAACTAATGAGACCCCTGTAACATAAAGATACCAGGATAGAAGATTAATTCTCGGAAAAGCAACATCTTTTGCCCCGATCATAATGGGTAGCAGGAAGTTCCCAAATACGGCTGGCAATCCGGGAATAACAACGGCAAAGATCATTATAATTCCATGAAGGGTAAAAAAGGCATTATAAGTTTGCGCAGTCATTATAGTTTTCCCCGGGGCAATCAGCTCAAACTTCATCAATAGTCCCAGAGTAGCGCCAACTACAAAGAACGAAAGAATTGAAAACAGATATAATAAAGCTATTCTTTTATGATCCGTGGATAATATCCAGGAAAAGAGTCCTTTATATTTTCCTTTATGCTCAAGAAAGCTGGGTTCCACAATTCCTGCCTGAGTATTCATTTGCTTATCCTGGTATTTAGTTTTATCCTTGATAGTGCCAGAACTAAAAATATTAAAACTACTATGAATAAAATAACAATTGCCGAAACCCTTGTTACATTAAAAACAAACTGATTTCCTTTACTATCATAACCATAGCAGATTGCAAGAAGCCGATTTATACTGGGTCCGATCTTCCCTTTTGCGGCTTCAACCATTGTAATTTTTATATCGAATGGCAGAAAGTCAATTCCACGGAGGTAACGAACAATCTTTCCATCAGCGGCAAGTGCTATCAGGCCTGTAGGATGTACAAATTGATCGTTTACCTTTTGATAATTAAAACCAACAGATTGAGTCAATCGGGCTATATCAGCACTGTCTGATACAAAAAAAAGCCAGTTTTTCGCTTCCTCCTTTTTCTTCATTGTACTTATATAGCTGGATTTCTTATTAATACCCAGTTTAATTCTTTCAGTAGGGTCAAAACTGACAGTTACAACTTTATAATCTTTACCAAGCTTAAGATCCACTTCATCAATAAATTTAGATACTCCCCACATCAGAGGACTGCAGGTTCCTGCGCACTGGAAATAAACCAGATTTAGAATAGTTGGTTTATCAATCACGTCCTTTAAAAGAACCGTATCTCCTGCCTCATTAACAAGTTTTACATTCAGATCAACATACTGTCCCTGTTTCTCATCGAAACCAACCTGCATCTGCTGATTAAAGAGTGGTGTCTGAGAATAAGAATTTATACTTATCAGACATACACAAAGTGAAAGAAGTACTTTAATTTGACTCATTTTTTTCAGGTTTTTCTTCTTCTGCATAGATTCCGGAAATCATTAATGAACCTCCCATAAGTGAAATATCTTTAAGAAGTGCAATAATAGTGATAGTTTTGTCTGCATCAGTAATTAGATGTGGAATGTGAATTGTGACAATAAAAATGAAAAGAAGGATAGCCAGCATTAATGTGGAGAATTTCACGAGCACTTTAGTAATTATGCTGATACTCGCAGCTATTAACATGATTCCTGTCAGTATTATAGTATATGCACCCAGCGGGACAAAAGATGTCAGCATACCCATATAATAGTTCAGCATCAGGAAATGGTTAATCCCAAAAAGAGCAAAAGGAATAGCAAACAAAATTCTGCCGATAGTAGTGATTCTTTTCATATTTATTTCTCTTTTGATTTCATCAGTAAATCAGTTCTATATCTGAGTTCTGATAGTTATCCGGCTGAAGCGGGAGGATTAAACATGAATAACTCCAATGAACGCATTTTCCCCGGATGAAAGTCAATAACCATTAACCATTTTCAATGAATTTAATACACTATGGTTGTTCGCAAAATGTCTTCGATAAATATAAGAATATTTTGGGATTCTGTTTAAATATGTCAAAAATCATAAAATATCTGAGCTTCGTTAACTAAAGGGTGAACAAAAGCAGATTATTAGTGTTTAATGATAAAAAGTTAAACCATGGAACGAAGAAAATTTTTTAAGTCAGTCGGGTTGTTAACTGCGGCTGCCTACATAGGGCCAAAAGTGTTAGGAAGCAATCAGGTATCTCCAAAAACTTACGGAATTGAAGGTGTACCTGCATCTGAATTTCCTGCCCTTCCATTTGCTTACAATGCCTTGGAACCCTATATTGATGCAAGAACAATGGAGATTCACTATGATAAGCATCATCGGGCTTATTATACGAATTTCATAAATGCAGTAAAGGGCACTCCTCTGGAAGGTAAGCCTCTTAGCGACATTTTTTCAACTATGTCAAAACAGACCGATGCCGTAAGAAATAATGGGGGAGGCTATTATAACCATTTATTTTTCTGGAATAATCTTGGTACAGGATCAACATCACCTTCTAATGATCTTTCTTCGGCTATTGTAAAATCATTTGGTTCGATAGATAAATTCAAAGAGACATTCAATACTGCCGCTAAAACCAGATTTGGAAGCGGATGGGCCTGGTTATATCTAGGTGCCGATAAGAACCTTGCAGTTGCCAGTTCACCAAATCAGGATAACCCGCTTATGGATATTTCACCTGTTAAGGGAACTCCTTTATTGACTCTTGATGTATGGGAACATGCATATTATCTTAAATATCAGAACAAACGGGCTGATTATGTCGATGCATTCTGGAATGTTGTAAACTGGACTGAGGTAAACAGGAGATATACTCAGGCTTTGAAAGGATAATTCCTTAATATTTTGCCCCCCAACCCCGCAACTCCTCAATCTTTTTTGCCCCCCAACCCCCCTAAAGGGGGGGCTAAATCGGTAACATATTAAAATAGCATATTAATTCTGCTGAAGCGAGTGAGCAAGGAGGGTAAAATGAAAAGAGTCTGGATTAACCCCCCTTTAGGGGGGCAAATACCACGAGAGGAAAGATCTTCTGGAATAGAAATGGGTCAGGGGGGCCAGAAACTTATGTATACAGAAACCTCTTTATCTTAAGTGTTGCAGTTTTCTGAAACGGTACTGACTGAAGTACAACTTTTTGAATCTGGCTGAATTTATTTACCTGTGAATTGACATAATCCTGTAATTCATTCAGAACATCATCAACTTTATCCTCGAACTGGCGGGTCATATCCTGTTTAAGAATCTGATATTTCTTTTCCAGCTCTTCCATGTTAATCTGAACAAGGGCAACCAATTTTCCTTTTTGCTGAACAACAAGGGAATCCACAACGAAACGGAAATTGTTAATAATTGATTCAATCTCTTCAGGATAAATATTCTCTCCGCTTGCACCGACTATCATGTTTTTTAGTCTTCCTTTTATGAAAAGATTATTGTTTCGGTCAAGTGCACCAAGATCTCCGGTTTTAAACCAACCATCAGGAGTTAAAACCTCTTTCGTCATAGTGGGCTCTTTATAATAACCTTTCATTATGTTTGGGCCCCTTGCCCAAATCTCACCTTCCCCGGCTTTTTTATCAGGGTTATTAATAATCAGTTCGATGCCTTCAATCGCAGGACCGGTTGACTCAAATACAGCTTTTTGAGGATTTGAACCGGCAAGGAGCGGTGAAGTTTCCGTAAGACCATAACCAATTGCATAGGGGAATTTTGCTTCAATAAGGAACCTTTCAACCATCTTGTTGAGTTTAGCGCCGCCAATACCATAAAATTTCAACTCCCCTCCGAATGTCTTCAAAAGTTTTTTGCCAGCTGCAGCATTTAGTTTCTTCCTGATAAGAGGGATCTTATATAGAAGTTTAAGTATCAGTTTATCTCTGAATGTTGGTAATATTTTATTGAAATATATTTTTTCAATTATCAGAGGAACAGTCAGCATCATTGTAGGTTTAATTTCGGCCAGAGCCGGAAGAAGAACTGAAGGAGTCGGCGGTTTTCTGAGATAATAAACACACGATCCGCAGAGCATTGGTAAAATTAAACCAAGAGTATTTTCATAGGTATGTGATAGGGGCAGTACAGATAAAAAACGATCATTCTCATCGATAGATTGAATCACTCTACCTTTCAGAGCATTAAAAGAAATGTTTTTGTGAGTCAGCATTACCCCTTTAGAACGACCAGTTGTTCCTGAAGTATAGATAATTGATGCAAGATCTTCTTCTTCAACCTTATATTTTTTTGCAGGAAGGGCGGTAGAGTCAAACTTACCCAACCCCTTTTCAGCAAAGATCAAAGAATAATCTTCCATAAGAATGGCTGTTTTCAAGCCTTCTGATTTAAAACCGTTAATCCGCGATAATAATGAATTTGAAACAAAAATAGCTTTTGTGCCTGAGTGTTCGAGAACATTGGCAATTTCTGTACTTGAAAAGTCGGGAAGTATAGGTACAACCACCGCACCCATAAATGTAATTGAAAAGTAAGCAACACCCCAGTTTGGCATATTTAAACTCAGGATTGCCACTTTATCTCCCGGGCAAATACCAATCTTTTCAAGAAAAGCAATTAAAGCCCGGATCTCCTTGCTAATAGTTTCATAAGTCTTTGGTTCTTCTCCCACATAAGCATAAGCATTGTGCTTACCAAACTTCCTTAATGTCTCATTAAACATCCCTGGGAATGTCAGAGAGATCCCATTTTCTTCCATTGTCCCCTATTCTTAAGCCAATTATAAACTGCAAAGGTAAGGAATTAATGCTTTCCGTGGTTCGATAGGGATATATTATTACCTGAAAAGTACAAAACCATGGCAATACATAAAACCTTTATCAGTCAGAATGGTTAATATTGCATATGTTTTTTTAATATCAGCCCTTTGCCATCCAGTAGAGAGGGAGTATTAATTTTTAATTTTAACTTCAATTTTATGAGTCCTTTAATAAGAGTGACAAAGGAATTTTCCTTTGAAATGGCACATGTACTTTGGAATTATGATGGTCCATGTAAAAATGTTCACGGACATTCATACCTCCTTTTTGTTACACTGTCGGGAGTACCTGCTGACAACCAGGAAAATCCTAAAAACGGAATGGTTATTGACTTCAGCGACCTGAAGAGTATTATTAAGAATGAGATAGTCAACATTTTTGATCATTCGGTGGTATTAAGCAATAAAATAGACAAGGAAAAAACTGACCTGTTTAGCAAAATGTTTGGGAATACCGTACTTGTAAACTATCAACCGACATGCGAGAATCTTGTCGCTGATTTCGCACAGCGGATTGCTCCTCACCTGCCTTCAGGAGTTAATTTACACAGTCTTAAACTTTATGAAACAGCTACTTCCTATGCAGAATGGTTTGCTGGCGATAATATGTAGGGACCTTGCATCCAACGTCCCTTCATTGACAAAATAAAAAATGAATACCTGAATTATGACTGACACTTCTAAGAAACTTTTCCTCCTCGATGCATACGCACTTATCTTCCGTGCTTATTACGCATTCATTAAAAATCCGAGAGTAACATCTAAAGGATTAAATACGTCAGCAATTTTCGGATTTCTGCTTGCCCTCGAAGAGGTTCTCCGGAAACAAAAGCCAACTCACATCGCCGTTGTCTTCGATACTCCCACGCCAACTTTCAGGCACGAAATGTACAAGGAGTACAAAGCTCACCGCGATGAAACTCCTGAAGACATTAAAAAAGCGGTGCCTTATATTAAAAGACTTATTGAAGCGTATAAAATACCGGTAATTGATGCTCCGGGATTTGAGGCTGATGATGTAATTGGCACTCTTGCCAGGAAGGCTTCTGAACGTGGCTTTACGACATATATGATGACACCGGACAAAGATTATGCACAACTGGTTTCCTCCAATGTTTATATGTTTAAACCTTCAAGAAGCGGGAATGAGTCACTCTTATGGGGTGTTGAGGATATTCAGCAGGAATTTGGTGTTCAGCGTCCTGAACAGGTAATTGATATACTTGCATTGATGGGGGATACTGCGGATAATATTCCCGGAGCACCGGGTGTCGGACCAAAAACAGCGATGAAGCTGATATCCGAATACGGGAGTATTGAAGAACTTTTCAAAAATACAGATAAGCTTAAGGGAAAGCTTAAAGAAATTATTGAAAACAACAGGGAACAGATTGAAATGTCAAAGAAACTGGCAACAATTGAACAATATGTTCCTGTTGAGTTGAACGAAAGGGCTCTCGAACTGGAAGTTCCCAACCCTGCAAAATTAAAAGCTCTTTTTGATGAGCTGGAATTTAAAACAGTGGCAGCCAGAATACTGTCAGATATTGATAAGTCAGAGAAACCCAGGGAAACACAGCAGCTGTTTTCTCCTCAAAGTGACTCTCATCAGGGTTCACTCTTTGGAGATGAGGCAATTGCCCCGGTTACAGAAAAAGCTTCAATAGAAAGTGTTGAACACACGTATACTCTTCTTGAAAGCAATTCAGAGATTAAAGAATTTGTCAAAAAGATCAACACTCTTAAAGAATTCTGTTTTGACAGTGAGACCACAAGCATAAATCCACTCGATGCAGAACTTGTTGCGCTGACATTTTCGTGGGAAAAGGGAACAGGATACCTTATTCACTTTCCCGAATCGCAGAAAGACACAAAAGCAATTCTTGAAATTGTCAGACCTGTTTTTGAAAATCCGGGAACACTCAAGATAGGACAAAACATGAAATATGATATCCAGGTACTGGCAAATTATGGAATTGAAGTTAAGGGACCATTATTTGACACAATGATAGCTCATTACTTGCTGGAGCCTGATATGAGGCATAACATGAACTTATTATCCGAAGCTTATCTTAGTTACAGTCCTGTGCATATAGAATCACTTATCGGGGAAAAAGGGAACAGCCAGAAAAACATGAGATCCGTACCAGTGGATAAGCTTATGGAATACGCGGTGGAAGATGCTGATGTTACTTACCAGTTAAAGGGGGTCTTTGAACCGCGAATTAAAAGCGAAGGGTTAGCTGACCTTGCCCGAAAAATTGAGATGCCTCTAATAAGCGTCCTGGCAACTATAGAGAGGAATGGAGTCATATTGAATCTGGATGACCTGAAAACAATAACTATAAACCTGAGGGAAGATATTATTTCACTTGAAAAAGAGATATATGCGCTTGCCGGAACTGAATTTAATATTTCTTCTCCAAAACAGCTTGGTGATATCCTGTTTATAAGACTGAAGCTGGATGACAAAGCAAGAGTTTCCAAAACCAAACAGTTCATTACTAATGAAGAGATTTTGCAACGGTTGACCAGCAAACATCCGATCATTGATAAAGTTCTTGAATACAGAGGTTTAAAAAAGCTTCTGTCGACGTACGTTGAAGCATTGCCTCTTCTGGTGGATAAAAAAACAGGTAGGATTCATACCTCATTTAACCAGGCTGTTGCGGCAACAGGCCGGCTAAGCTCAAATAATCCAAACCTTCAGAATATTCCTGTAAAGGACGCCAGGGGCAGGGAAATAAGGAAAGCTTTTGTTCCTGAAAAAGGCCATATTTTCTTATCGGCAGATTACTCTCAAATTGAGCTGAGATTGATGGCTCATCTCAGTAAAGATACAGGTATGATTGCCGATTTCCTTTCCGGAAACGATATTCATGCCGCAACAGCTGCAAAAATTTTCGGCGTCAGGATCAATGATGTAACCCGTGAGATGCGGAGCAGGGCAAAAACAGCAAATTTCGGGATTATTTACGGCATATCATCTTTCGGATTATCGGAACGCCTGACAATTGGCAGAAAAGAGGCAAAAGAACTTATTGACGGTTATTTCAATTCTTATCCCGGAGTTAAGATTTATATGGATGAAAGCATAAATAAAGCAAGAGATTTAGGATATGTTACAACAATGTTTGGACGTAGACGGTACTTACGCGATATTCATTCCCGAAACCAGGTAGTAAGGGGAAACGCTGAAAGAAATGCAATTAATGCACCAATTCAGGGTAGCGCTGCTGATATTATAAAGATTGCCATGGTGAGAATTGATGAAAGGATGAGATCTGAAAAATTCATGTCAAAAATGATTCTTCAGGTGCATGATGAGCTTATCTTTGAGGTGGAGATCTCAGAACTCGAAAGGCTGAAGGAAATGGTTTTGTTCGAAATGTCCAACGCTGTGAAACTCGATATCCCCCTGAAGGTTGAGTGGGGCACAGGAAACAACTGGTTTGAGGCACACTAAATGAAGAGCCCCCTCCCGCTTCGCGGGATCCCCCTTTAGGGGGGAAGGGGGGCAAAAAATAAGGCAAGAAAATTATGGAAGTTAAAGTATTATTCTTCGGAGTTTTGGCGGAAGTTACAGGAACCAGTCTTAAACATTACCATGATGTGAAATCCATAAGCGATCTTAAGCTAAGGATAAATGATGACTTCCCGGGAATTGTGCATTACAATTTTCGAATATCTGTTAATAGTGAAATAACCGACAAGGATTTATTGCTTAAATCAGATGATGAAGTTGCTTTAATGCCCCCTTTTGCAGGTGGTTGAGATATCCTCATATTAAATTAACACGAAAGTGGAAGAAAATTATTTAACCTGTGGACCGATATCACAAAAGTTAATTTCCCGGCTTATTGAAAAGACAAGCGGAAAAACTGATTCCGGAGGCCACATGCTTTTCCTCGGACAGGTAAGGGCTGATGAAATCCAGGGAAAAAAAGTCAAATCAATTGAATACTCAGCCTATTCAGAGTTGGTTAATGCTGAAGCGGAGAAGATTAAAAAGACAATATACGCAGAGTTTTCAGATGTAAAATCAGTTAAAATAGTTCACTCCACCGGGCTTGTAAATGCAGGAGAAATTTCACTATTGGTTTTTGTTTCAGCAGGTCACAGGCAACAGGCAATGCAGGCCTGTAGTAAAACGGTCGAACTCATTAAAGAGAAGCTTCCGGTGTGGAAAAAAGAAATCTTTGATGATGATTCACATAAATGGAAGTAGGATATAATTAATCACGAAATAACACAAAGAGTTCATATAACCAGATTACATAGGTTGTATAATCTTTTTTACATGCTGATTATCCGCTTTAGTGTTGTTCTGATCAGCTTTCCTTGTAACCAGAATTGACCCGGCCGTCCCTTTAAGTATTGCGTTGTATTCTTCTCTGTTATTTAATAAATTACGGGCTTTTAAAACCTGTTCATCATTTTTTATAGTATATGCTATTGCCCCGTTCTCATAGAAATACCGGCTTACTATTTCGTCTTCGAGAAGATCTGTTATTTCAGTTTTGAACATTTTGAGATCCTGATCAAGGCTATGTGTTATATCTTTCTCCAGGTCGTTAAAGAGATCTTTATGTATATCATAGTATTTTTCTTTCTTGGCATTGGTTATAAGCTCATTAAGAGACTCTTCCGTGCTTGTCTTGTAACTGAATTTCCGATTCTCAAGATATGTTTTGAAGTCACTATAATCCTGGTCAGTGAAGGTAAATTGTTCAGGAGTTTTAATATCGGGATGAGCCCAGTAATAGTTAGTAGCAAAATCAAATATAAAATTCCGCAGATAAAGTTCAGACGCTATCTGACTCAGAGGATCCGGTAAACTTTCAATATCCGGTGCAATACCGCCACCATCTTTAACTATCCTGCCATTTTTAGTTTTAAATTCCGAAATAAGTGAATCAGGAATAATTCCAACACTTCCGTCTTCATTAGGGTGTGAGAAATCGCGGGCCTGTATGCATCTTCCGCTTGGAATATAATATTTTGCTGTAGTGACTTTAAGCTGAGTGTTATAGCTTAACGGACGTGTAATCTGAACTAGCCCTTTTCCATAAGATCTCTGGCCAACAATGATACCCCTGTCGAGATCCTGAATTGCGCCGGCAACTATCTCTGAAGCTGATGCTGAACCTCTGTTGATTATTATTGCAAGTGGTATTTTATCATCCACCGGCTGTTTTGTTGTTTTATAGTTTTCATCAAACTGTTTGACCTTACCCTTTGTGGAGACGACCTCATTTCCTTCTGTAACGAAAAGATTTACGATCTCAACGGCTTCAGTAAGCAATCCGCCGGGGTTTCCCCGAAGGTCGAGGATAATCTGCTGGGCATTAGAGTTTTTTAATGAAATAAGAGCGGATTTTACGTCATCTATACAGTTTTGAGTGAAACTGGTAAAACGGATGTACCCGGTTTTTGAATCTATCATGCCGAAATAAGGCACCGAAGGCATGATTATCTTTTCCCGTTTCAGAGAATAATCAGTATCCTTTCCTTTCCTTTCAATTGTAACATTGATCTCTGTTCCCGGATTGCCTTTAAGCTTTTCACTTACCTTTTCGGTTGGCAATCCCTTCAGCGATGTGCCGTCAACCTTTTTTAAAAGATCTCCCGGTTTTATTCCGGCCTTATCAGCCGGGAATCCTTTATATACTTCACTTATAACAACATAGTCGCCGGAGTTTCTCACCAGTGATCCGATTCCACCATATTTTCCTGTTGTCAAAATTGAAAATTCATCAGCCTCAGTTTCGGGAAAGTAAACAGTATAGGGATCAAGTGTTTTGAGCATATTATCTATCCCTGCTTTAATCACCTTGTCAGGGTCGATCTCATCTACATAGAAAGTGTTAAGTTCCCTGAAGAGAGAGAAAAATATATCAAGATTTTTAGCAATTCTGAAATCCCTGGTTTCCTGAGTGACGAGGAAACCAGTACTTATTCCTGCAACCAGCAACAGGGAAAAAACAATTATTATCCTGGTATAACGTATCTTTTTCATAGCCGATATTGCTTAATTTAGACCGGCGAAATTAAGAAGAATAATTGGGAATCGTTTTGACAAAGAAACAATTAAGAGAACTTTAACATTATTGGAAGTCGGTAGACCGAAGTCCGGAGCCCGGAGTAAATTGTAATACTGAATATAACTCTTCTTACTTCTGACTTCCAACTTCCGAATTCTGACCAGTTAAAATTATCAGTTTGTTAATCATCTCCCTGATTGATTTTTCGATTGTTATATAATCAGGAACAGAATTCCCTCTTACTATGACAACAAAAACTATCTGAAGGTTTTGTGATATTAGATGATCATAGAGGATTTTTTTATTTTTCCGATAGGCCTCTCTAAGTCTTCTTTTGATCAGATTTCTTGTAACGGCAAGCCTGAATCCTCTTTTAGAAACGCTGAAAGCAACCTGGGCCGGACCGGGAATAGAATTCAGATTTATGTCCCAGACAATTTTTAAAAGAGAATTGTAAAAGACATTTCCGTTTTCAAACAATGTTCCAATAATTTTCCTGCTGCAGAGTCTTTCGGACTTATCAAATGTCTCCCTGATGGTATTCATTTTATATATGTAAGGACGTTGCATGCAACGTCCTTACTAGGTTTTTTTGGTAAGTCAGTATTGTGAAAACTATCTTAAATTTTTGTTATATTCTTTAAGAAAATCGTCGAGCGCCATTGTCATTGACGGAGCTTTTGGATTTGGAGCATTTATATCGAGTCTCAGCCCTTCACTTTCAACAGCACAGGCTGTTGTAGGTCCGAAAGCTGCAATTTTAATGTCTCCCTGTATAAACCCAGGGAAATTTTCTTTCAACGATTTTATACCTGAAGGGCTATAAAAAACAAGGATATCATAATCGAACTCTTTCAGATTTGAAAAATCAGTGCTTATGGTTTTGTAAAGAGTTCCTATTGTATACTTGATACTGTTTTTATCAAGCGATTCAGGGATTTCTGCATTATGAGGCTCAGAAAGCGGGACAAAGAAATTATCCTCCCTGTGCTTGATTATCACATCGATCATATCCTGAAACTTAGCTTTTCCATGAAAGATTTTACGTTTCCTGTAGACAATATATTTCTGGAGATAAAATGCAACATTCTCTGTAATGCAAAAATACTTCATTGTATCCGGTACTACTGTACGTAGCTCATTACATATCCTGAAGAAGTGGTCGATACCTGTTTTACTTGTGAAGATGACCGCGGTAAAATCAAGTATATTGATTTTTTGCTGGCGGAAATCTTTAGATGAAATGCCTTCAACCTGATTAAACGGCTTAAAATCAACTTTTAGATTATATTTTCTTGCCAGTTCGAAATATGGGGATTTCGGATTCAGGGGTTCTGGCTGCGATACTAAAATCTTCTTTATTTTCAACTCTTTACGGTTTTAGTTCAACTTTCAAAGTAACCCAAGCCAATCTAAACAAGACCTGTAAAATATTTCACTACTATCAAAACAGGCAGAATTTCCAGCGCACAAAGGTATAAAATCAAATAGAATATTGAAATATTCCTGTTTAGAAAAATTATCAATAACCGGATAACCCTTATCAGATACATTAATCCCAGAATGAAAATTCCGGTTATCATCAGATTCCGGACCGGTAATATTCTGGTATAGGAGATAAGGATAATAATGACAAAAAGGAAAAGCGCTCCAACCCTGTATGACTGGTAAATGCCAAGAAGGTATTTTGTGAATGTTTCCTGCTCCCCACTTGTGACACCGGTAATTACACAGGCAACATGCCTCAGCGTAATTGCAACACTGATTACACCAAAGGCAATCAACCACAGAATTATTCCTTTGAATCCGATGGGAACGAGATTGTAAAATGAAGCTGCGGAATAACTGAACAACCCGATAATAAGAAAAGAAATTAGATTCAGAATAGTTGACTGCCAATGAAATAGGCCACCGGAATCTCTTGAAACAGGATCGTTTACCCCCCTGAACAAGAAAAATCTGGAAAAGCCCAGGGACAGATTTCTTGATACATCTTTAACAAGTGAGTATAAAAAAACCACGACAATGATTATCAGAATCATCCAATCGGCATGAAGTGGCTGAGGTGGTATATCATCACCTGGTTTAAGTTGTTTTATAAGCAATGCCTTCTCTTCTCTCTGCTGCTGTCGGACTTTTTCAGTAAAAATGAAGGGAAACTGTTTGTAAGTTCCAAATCCAAGCCTTAAAATAAAATTATTGAAATCGTAAAATGTCGGGTCTGCAATGCTGTTCCTTGGACAGACAGTGGTGGTATCTGAATAATCGGGGAGTGTAGTCTGGTGGAAAGTTATTGATTTATGTCTTACAGAATCTTTCGGCTGACCTGATACTTCACGCGATACAGAGTCATGTCTTATCCTCACAGAATCCTGATAAACAACAACTCTATGTGGGGTAGTATCCTGCTGTATATCTGAAGATGGAATTATCATCATTCTTGCCAATTCAAAACACAAAAGTAATGATAATTACAAGAGAAGATTCAAAATAACCTAAACTCCAGCTATCAAAAATGATTGCTCGGACAGCCGGAAATTTCAGATAATATATTATTAGCTAACCTGCTTGCCCCGATTCTGAAAAGGGAATTATTCAACCATTCTTCTCCGAGACAATATCTGACAATCTGATAATAATTTATTGCATCTGCCGGAGTAACAATTCCTCCTGCCGGTTTAAAACCAACCTTTATACCTGTTTCTGAATAGAAATCAGAAATTGCACGGCACATTACAAATGCTGCTTCCGGAGTAGCAGAAACAACGGTTTTCCCGGTCGATGTCTTAATAAAGTCTGCTCCGGCATCCATTGCAATCATCGACGCTCTGAAGATGTGCTCATAATCACCCAGAAGACCCGATTCCACTATAACCTTAAGCTGTCTGCTTCCAATAGCACCTTTAATTTCCCTTATTTCATCGGCAACCGATGCGAAATCATTTCCCAGAAAAGCGCCAACAGGAATAACTATATCTATTTCATCAGCACCTGCTTCAACAGCCATTTTACATTCAGTTACCTTTATGCTTCTGAATGTCTGAGAGGTAGGAAAAGAACCTGCAACAGACGCGATCTTTACATTCCTGGCAGTCAGTTTCTCCTTAACAACTGCCACGTAGTTTGGAAATACACAGATAGCAGCGACATTGGGAATATTTGAGAAGCGCCCCGAAAAACTGTTTACTTTACCCGTAAAATGTATTATATGACTCTTATTATCAGTAGTGTTGAGGCTGGTAAGATCTATCAGGTTCAGAATACTCATCAGGAGATGCTTATCAGGAACATCCGTACCAGAGGAGGATACTTTTTTTAGTCCCTTCTTAATTTCGGTTTCCGAAGGACATGAATTGATCAGTTTTTGATATAGTTTTGTCATGTAATTAGTTTTTACATTTAATAAATTACATCGTTATGGAAAAAAAGAACGGGGTTAATATAATGCTTTTTGTTCTCATAATTATTTTAATTGGAATATTAAGTTGTTCGAAAAATTCTAAAAATCAAACTGAAGGTCTTTTATTACAGGTAGATCGCGATTTTTCTGCCATGTCAGTTAAAGATGGTCTCCATAAGGCATTTCTTTTTTATGCAGCAGACGATGGAGTTATGCTTCGCAATAATTCAAATCCTGCCGATGGCAAGAAAATGATAGAAACCCGATTTTCCGTCAGAAGGGATAGTGCATTTGTTCTTATCCGGGAACCACGGTTTGAGAAAATATCAGCGAGTGGAGACCTGGGTTATACCTATGGTGTACAAACAAGTACCAATAAGATAACAGGCGAAATTATAAAAGGAACATATGTGACGATTTGGCAAAAGCAGAGTTACGGAAACTGGAAATTTGTCCTGGATGCAGACAACCATGGTTTGTCGGAAAATCCAGAATAAAAATTTGATCAGGAATAACTCCCAAGGACACGTTTTGCAGTTATCGGATTTTGAAGTTTATCCGGATTTCCCATGCCGGGCAAGAGAAGCAAAAATTCCAAAGACTGATAATACTGAAAAGATTATAAAACCTGTTCTCATAGCGGAAATCAACCCCGGATAAGTTGCTGGATTAATCGTTTGCCTGCCAATGTATAATGAAATGAGCATCATTGCAATACCCATGCTCATCATCTGACCTACCATCCTCATTGTTCCAACAACTCCCGATGCTACTCCCAAATGACGTTTTTCTACAGAACTCATTATAGCATTTGAGTTAGGAGAGGAAAAAAGGCCAAACCCGATACCCTCCAGCAAGAGCAATAAAACAATAAAATAATCAGGAGTCATCTCAGTGACAAAACATAGCAAAACCAGCCCCGTTGCAGTAATTCCCATACCTATTGATGATATAATACCTGGATTTATTTTATCAGATAATTTTCCGGCAACCGGTGATAAAAGCGTCATTGCAATAGGTTGCGATATCATTATCAATCCCGCAGTTCTGGCATCAAGTCCTTTAAGATATTGAAGGTAGAGACTTATAAAAAAGCCAATTGCACTTGTAGCAGAATAATTAATAAGTGCAGCCATCCCGGAGAATGCAAAGACACGGTTTTTCATCACAAGCCGTATATCAAAAACCGGATTGCTGATTCTATTCTCAATAACCAGGAAGACAACTCCCATCACAACAGATATCGCAATACAAATCCAGCCCAATGAAGAGGGAAGCCGTGAAAAACCAAACATAAAAGAGGCAAGTGCAATTCCATATATTAACGATCCGCGCCAGTCAAATCTCTCACCCAAAGCTTCTGCCCATTCAGTTTTAATTTTCCTTTGGATCAATATCAATGAAATAATGCCAAAGGGAACAAGGAATGCAAAAATACTCCTCCATCCGAAGTAATGAGTGAGGAGTCCTCCTATTACTGGTCCGAGAGATAATCCAAGATATGTTGCGGTAATATTAATTCCTATCGCCCGTCCCCTCTCCCCCGGCTGAAAAACAGAAGTTATTATTGCCATGCTGGTGCCAAAGATCATTGCACTGGAAAATCCCTGGAAAATCCTTAGAATTATCAGAGAAACTATGCTATGCGAAAAGACTATCAGAAAAGTTGAGATGGTAAACAGAAAGATTCCGATTGTAAAAATCTTTTTTCTGCCGATTATGTCGCCAAGCCTTCCAAATGGCAGAAGAAAAATAGCTGAGGTTAAGATAAAACTACTGATTACCCAGCCCAGACTGATTGCATTTGCATGAAGCTCTTTGCCTATTGAAGGCAACGCCAGATTCATTGCAGAAGTCAGGAAAGGAGTCAGAAAAGCAGCAAAAGCCGATACAAGAAGAACGGATTTTTTAAAACTCTTTTCTTCGGATAGTTCATCATTCATAGCAATAGGTCATTAATGTAATTTTGCCCCCCTCGTTTTTGCCCTACTAAGGTTAGTGCAATTCCTTTTTGTCGGCCCCCCGTCCCCCTAAACGGGACAGGGGGCATAACAAATACAGCAGGATTCAACACTTTACCTATTCCTTCTGTTTTGTATCAATAATTATTGTTACCGGACCATCATTTACAGACTCTACTTTCATCATAGCACCAAATTTGCCCGTACAGATCTCTTTCCCCATGACTTCCGAGAGTCTTGTTACAAAGCGGTTGTACAAAGAAATAGCTATATCGGGCTGTGCAGCACGAATATATGAAGGTCTGTTGCCCTTTCTGGTCATTGCATGAAGAGTAAACTGACTAACAACCAGAATGCTTCCCGCCACGTTAAGGACTGACAGATTCATGACTCCATTGCTGTCGTTAAAGATCCTCAGATTAACTATTTTATTGCACAGCCATTCGATATCAGTATCATCATCAGCATCTTCAATGCCCAGCAGTACAAGAAGGCCATCAGTTATTTCAGACCTGATATTATTACTGATAGTCACAGAGGCCCTGTTTACACGCTGTATTACAGATCTCATCGGATATATTATTATAGCGATCAAATATATACAATCAATTTCAAAATCTTTTTAGTGATGATTTATATTATATTTGCGGACTTATGACTGTCCCATGGACTATTTTACAATTCTTGTTATTGCCCTTGGTTTATCATTCGACACCTTTGCCGTTTCCTTATCTTATGGCGTAATCAGGAGCGGAATCCTTTTCCGGCAAGCATCCTGGATTGCAATTGTACTGGCTGTATTCCAGGGAGGACTTACTATTGCCGGGTATTTCCTTGGATCTATAGTTTCAGATGCACTAAAGGCGATTGATCACTGGATTGCTCTCGGGCTTCTTTCATTCCTCGGACTCAAAATGATTGTTGAGGGGTTAAGGAAATCAAATAATGAGGAAGCTAAGGATTACAGCAGCACATTAGTTTTATTTACAATTGCACTTGGAACAAGTATTGATGCTTTTGCAGTGGGAATAAGTTTTGCGCTTCTTGATGTAAGAATCTGGCAGGCAGGAATTGTAATTGGTGCTGTCACGTTTCTAGCCTCGATGACTGCAATACGCATTGGCAAATCAGCAGGTGTGAGGCTCGGGAATAAAGTTGAAATAATCGGAGGGCTTCTTTTGATTGCAATAGGATTGAAGATCTTTCTGGAGCATATGCTGGCATAGTTTTACTTTCTTATAGTCCTTACCCCAAAAACAGGTCCGGCCATATTACCTGGTTGGGCCCGGAATTTGATTGTCACTTTTGATTTGCCTTTCAGGCATTCTCCTGGTATATCATACTGGACTGATATAAACTGTCCCTCTTTCTTATTTGATATGTTTTCGGTCGCAATGATTTTATCATTTGCAAGGATATCGAATGTTTTCGCACCGGGAAAACCTCCCCAGTAATCAACCACAAGCGCGACGTGAGAACTGCCTTTTGTTTTGAGATCAAATGAAAACCAGCAGCCTCTTGAATCCCTGTTGCCTCTTTCTTTGAATGATCCTGCTGAACTCTTTTCTCCTTTGAAATTGTGATTTCTTTCAGGCTGCATTTCACCGGGCTGCACAAAATCAATTTCTGCCTCTTTAAGTCTTTTAATTCTTAACTCTTCATCAGTATATTCTTTCTTTCTTGTGTCCCATTCCTGTTCATTAAAAAGATCCCAGTAGATTGAATATCGCCTTCCATAGGTGTCATAAAATGGTTTAAATTCCACATCACGGGGCCTGCCTGTGTTAATTGTAATGAAAGTATTTGTTTTCCCTTCCACAGGCTTTATCCATGCTGAGGGGTCTCTCCTGTCTGTCATCATTACCGGGACATACATTGCATCCTTAGCGGCACTGTCAGATACCGGACCCAGATCACCGGCCAGTACAAGAGGACCATACATAACGGCCACCCTGTTACTATCATCGGGCATTGGTTCAAGCCTTAATGAAAAAGGAATGTGCACCTCAACTATATCGCCGGTTTTCCAGATTCTTTCAACCGGAATAAATGAGCCGGGTTTATCAGAAACTCTGACAGGAGTTCCATTTACCTTTATGTCAACTCCATTTGTGGCCCATAAGGGATAGCGAATCTGTAGCGTGAGCCTGACAGGGTTTTCGCAATTAAATTCAAATCTTGAACCTTGTTCTTCAGGAAAAGCCGTCAGCTGCCTGAGTATAATACCTTTTTCTTTCCAGGTGAGCTCGGATGCTATATATTGAAAGACAAATAATTCATTATTATTATGATAGAAGATATTTTTGCCATATTTAGAGTGGTTTTCCATCCCTGTACCGACGCAACAGGTAAAGGAAAAAGGATCCTGAAAATCTTTATATCCACCCATTTCGAGTGAGAGATTATATGTTACCTCTCCTGATTCCGGATTCTGAGAGGAGAGGATATGATTAAAAAGGGCTCTTTCATAAAAGTCAGCAACCTTTGCCGAAGCGTCCCATTCAAAAAGATGTTCGGAAAGCTTAAGCATATTATAAACATTGCAGGATTCTGTAGTTCCTTCCCCGAGACGGTTCCTGAGTTTATCTTCAGGTCCGAAATATTCCTCATTTCCATTTCCGCCTGTGACATATGAATGGTGATTAACAACTGTTGTCCAGAAATATTCAGCTGCCTTCCTGTCGGTTGTGTCCCCTGTGAGTTCATAAATCCGCGACAAAGCAATTAATTTGGGAATATTTGTATTGCAGTGTTTCCCGGGAAGCACATCTTTACCCTCTTTTAGTGAATCAAGGATCGCTTTCTGATAAAATATTTTAGCAATCCTGAGGTATTTTTTGTCCCCGGTATCCTCGTATAAATCGGCAAGAGTTTCACTTATCCCTCCATGTTCACACCGCAGCATTTTCTGAACCTGTTCATCGTTCAGTGGAGAAACTATTCCATCCAACCAGTCGGCGAAGCGTTTTTCAACATCAAGTGCAACCATGTTGCCGCATAGATGATATGCATCCCTCAGACCAGCCATCATTTTGTGTTCGGTATAAAAAGGCACCCAGATTCCGTTGAGATCGAATCCCTGCGAACGGATATCTCCTTTTGCTACCTCATCAGCAAGAATCTTTTTCCCTTTTGGGAAAGCCCCGATATACCCGTTCCCGTCTGCATCCTGAAGGAATTTGAGCTCTCCGACAATATAATTTACTCTCTCAAGAAAACGTTTATCACCGGTTGTCTGATACATCATTGAACAGGCGCTAAGGTAATGGCCAAGACTATGACCTGCAATTGTTTCATTTTCCCAGCCCATATAAGGATCCGCTTTTGGTTTCAAACCTGCCTCAGAATAGAATCTGGAAAGAAAACGATCGGGATCATAACTTAAGAGAGTTTTGATGTCAAGTTGTGTTGCATGAAGGAAAGGACCATCAAGGAGTTTGATGTCAGTAAGATTGAAAGGCAAAACTCTGAATGATACAACTTCCCGTCCGGTTGTTTTTATATAGCTTATCTTTTGGGATGTGCAGCCTGAAATGGCCAACCCAAAGAAGCATGAAAGCAAAAATAACCTGATTGGTTTTTTCATAATTAAAGTTTTTTGGCCCCCTTGGGGCTGTTGAATAAGTCGAAATCCATTATCCACAGAGGGGCACAAGCGTTAAGAAATAGCCCGGTGGGCTATTTTAGCGCTGTGGCCAGGTTGCAGAGGTGGCTTATACACAAAGATCACAAAAAATTGAATTACATGGTTTTAACTTTGTGTCCTTTGTGCCTTCTTAGTGTACTTTGTGGTTAAAAAGAACTTTTTCAACACCCACTTTAAACCTAGTTTTTTAAGAATATTATCTTATTGTATTGAAATTAGCCCCTCTTTAGGGGGGATGGGGGGCAACTTCAGATCAAAATGGAACCATCTTTCTCACCCTCTTATCGAATACCGCCATTTCGGTGAATCCTATATATCTCAGCAATTCATATGCTTCATCAAAATACTGTCCGACCCGTGATGGCATGTGGGCATCTGAATTAACGCAAACCGGAATATTTTCCTCCCTGAAAATATTCAGAAATCGCCGGTCAGGATAAAAATCTGCAAGAGGACGGTTTCTTCCATTTGTATTCACTTCAAAGGCAACATCATTCTTTTTCATTGATTTAGCAAGCCTCCTGTAGAGAGGCTCCACATTGGCAGATGGCTTATATCCATATATCCTTATCAGATCGCAGTGTCCGATAATATCAAAAATGCCTGAAGACACTGCGGTTATAACAGATTCAAAATAAGATTCAAACAACCTGTCAATACTCTTTCCTTCGTAGAATTCGGGACCGACATCAACAGTTTTTTCACCGAGGTAATGAACTGAACCAATAATATAATCAAGAGGCAGAGGCTTGAGGTAAGCCTTTATTTCTTCTTCCTTCCCTTCAAAAAAGTCAACTTCAAGACCAATCTTTATTTTAATATTCTTTATTTTTTTCCTCAGCGTTTCAAGGTGAGTGATATAGGGGGAAATGTTAACTGGATTCATATTCCAGTCCTCTAGATCCTTGAATAATGTAAGATGTTCTGAAAAACCGATCTCACTCAGTCCTGCAGCGATTGCAGGCGAAACATAGTCCTCCGGAACTGACCGTCCATCGCTGTAGCTGGAATGCATATGGTAATCAGTTCTGTAAATCATTTTCGCAATAATGAATATAAGATACATTAAGACATTCAAATTAGGCCTAAATTTGGCAATAAAACAAATTGAAAATGGATAATGTGATCGGGAAATTGATAATTTTGTGAAAAACAGAAAAGCATGAACGAAAAGAAAAGAACATGCTCTTGTGCGAGTTGCGATTTCCGGGATGTTGTATTTTCCTTCCTTAATGATCCGGCAGTAGAAGAATTATGCGATCACAAAGAAGAACAATTTTTTCGTAAAGGGGAGATAATCAATCATGAAGGAGAAAAAATCAGCAATTTTAAGTATCTTAAAAGCGGTCTGGTTAAACTTTACAGAAGGACTCCCAGTGGCGATGAACAGGTAATAACTATTACCAGGCCATTTGAATTTGTCAGCAACATGAGTATTTTTTCAGAGGAACGTTATCAATATTCTGTTTCAGCACTTGAAGATTCGGTAGTGTGTATGGTGAAGCTTGAATTTATTAAAGAACTGTTCTTAAAAAATGGCGGTTTTGCAATGGGCCTTCTTACCAAGATATCGAGGATAAATGATAAAATCATTACTCAGACTCTCGATATCAGGCAAAAAAATCTGATTGGCAGAGTGGCGTTTGTTTTGCTTTATTTTACAAATGAGATATATAAATCGAGGGTCTTCGACCTGCCTGTTTCCCGCAAAGAGATAGCAGACTACATCGGAATGAGTACAGCAAACGTAATCAGAACATTATCAGATTTCAAAAAAGAGGGTATAATCAGGGTCTTTGGAAAGACTATTGAAGTGGTTGATGTCGGAAAGCTTGAAATTATTTCCAAGCACGGCTAACAAATGTTGTATCTTATCACCCTATTATATTGCAAAGTGCTTTTTCCAGTGTAACGTAAAGGAAAGTGTATCCGGAATTTAATATCTTTTCAGACGATACCCGGCTTCCCTTTAGAATAACATCAGACATCTCCCCGAGAACAGTCCTGATGATAAAAGCAGGTATCGGGATAACCACTTTCCATATTTTCATAACCCGAGCTAAAGTTTTCATAAAATCACTGTGTGTAATTTGTTGAGGAGCAACTGCATTATATGCACCTTTTATCTGTATATCTTCAATTGCTTTAAGATAAATACCACAAAGATCATTTATATGAATCCATGGCATGTATTGCAGTCCTCTGCCGGCTTGAATCAGGAACCCAAATTTACCTGGCATCATCAGCTTTGCCAGGGCGCTATCGTTTTTTTCAAGAACAACACCTGTCCTGATTTTTACTGTCCGTATCCCTGAATTGTTAAAAAGATCTGCGGCCTCTTCCCATTGTCTGCAAACTGAACCAAGAAAATCCGTTGCAGGAGGATCATTTTCATTAAATATCTTCGAAGATGTTAAAGAGCCATAAATACCTGTTGCAGAAGCAGAAATGAAAGCCTTTAAAGGAATTCTGTTCTCAACAACTGCATTATGGAGAAATATAGCTGAATCCACGCGACTTTCAATAATTTCTTCTTTTCTTTTTCCTGTCCATCTTTTTTCACCGATATTTGTTCCCGCAAGGTGAATTATGATATCAGTTCCTTCAAATACTTTACTATCAATTTCTCTTTTTGCTGGGTCCCAGCTGAAAACTCTCACTTTTCCGGACGTGTTGCTATTTCTTGAAAGATGCGACACTTTGTAACCTGCATCCAGAAGGAATGAGGTAAGGTGCTTTCCAATAAAGCCGCTGCCTCCGGTAATCACCACCGATAAGTTCTTTTCCATGCATATATTGGGTTGATTTTCCGGCATAATAACTGTTTTTGGAATAATATTAAAATGTTTTACTTTAGAGGTCTTAAATTTACCAATAATGGAATCAAATAAAAAGCAAAAGATCATGGCAACTCAGAAAACAACAAAAGGGGTAATTGCTATTCTGACGGGAGGGGGCGATGTCCCCGGACTTAATCCGGCCATCAGAGCCGTAACAATCCGCGCAAACCGTGAAGGATACAAAGTAATAGGACTTCGCAGAGGATGGGCCGGCATCTCAGAATTAATCAGAGATACAAAGGCAGACAATAGTAATAATTTTCAGGTACTTACTGATGATATAGTTAATAAAGCCGGACGTACAGGCGGGACTTTTTTACATACCTCAAGAACAAGACCGAGTCATATGTCAAAAGCAAGTGTCCCTGAACATCTTCAAAGCACCTATAATGCTGAATATAACGACATTACACCTGAGATTATTAAAAATCTTGAATGGCTCGGAGTTGATTATCTTATTCCAATAGGTGGTGATGATACATTGAGCTATGGTGTTCATCTGTATAAAAAAGGGGTAAATGTTGTAGCTATTCCAAAAACTATGGATAATGATGTTCCTGGCACCGATTACTGTATCGGTTTCAGCACATGCATTTCAAGAACCATTCAAATGACAAACAGCCTCAGGACATCTGCAGGATCGCACGAAAGACTTCTGGTTCTTGAAGTATTCGGCCGATACGCCGGTTTTACGGCTATGCTGCCTACCCTGGCAGGTGCTGCCAACAGGTGTGTTATACCTGAATATGAGTTTGACATAGATCAGCTTACAAAGCTTCTTGTTGAAGACAGAAATCATAATCCAAGCAAATATTCGGTGGTTCTGATATCAGAAGGGGCAATGTTTAAAGGCGGTGAGATGATTTTCTCTGACAGTGAAAAGGATGCATATGGACATGCAAAACTTGGAGGCATCGGTGATATGGTATCTGCAAAACTCAAAGAACTTTCTCCTAAATATAATAATGGTAAAACAATTAATGTAATTTACCAGAAGCTTGGATATATGGTACGCGGAGGAGATCCGGATGCACTTGATTCAATTGTTCCTATGGCATATGGGAATCTTGCTCTGGATCTTGTTCTTAAAGGTGTACACGGAAGAATTGTGGTCCTGAAGAACGGAAGATACGATAATCTGCCAATAGACGTGGTAACTTCATCTAAAAAAATAGTGAGACTTGCAGATTATAATACTGAAAGGTTAAGACCCTACTATCACAGTTTTGAGATGAAACCATTCCTACTGATGGCTTCGGATAATTAGAAGATTCTTTAATCCTGATATGAATCTTGTAGAGACGCTCAATTTGGGCGTCTCTACTCGTTATATAACAACTTCAGTCCCCGACTCCTCTTTTGAAATCCGCCTCTCCCCGACCTCCCGCTTTGCGGGGCAGGCTCTCCCCCAAGAGGGATGAGGCAAAAAACAAATGAAAAACAAGTGTTAATAAAGTACTACATTTTTCCTTACTTTTGTTCAAAATAATTACTCTTGGAAAAAGGAGTTGTATTAAAATCCACTGGTAGTAGATACAGGGTACTCTATGATGAAGGAAAAATAATTGACTGTTCCATAAAGGGGAAACTCAGGATTGAAGAATTCCGGACTACAAATCCAATTGCCGTTGGTGATAATATCTTGTTCGAAATTGACAGGAAGACCAATTCGGGAATTATAACAGAGGTGCTCGACAGAAGGAATTGGATCCTAAGAAAAGCTTCGAATCTTTCAAAACATTCACAAATAATTGCAGCAAATATTGATCAGGCATTTCTTATGATCACGATTATTCTTCCCGAGACACAGGTAGAATTTATCGACAGGTTTCTGATCACGGCTGAGGCATACAGGGTTCCTGCCAAAATAATAATTAATAAAACTGATCTTTATGGCGAAGATGAGTTATCTAAAATGAAATACCTTAAGGCGTTGTACAATAAAATTGGTTATGAATGCATAAGCCTCTCCCTGAAAGAGTTTACAAACCTGGGTCTTCTAAAAGACTTAATGAAAGGAAAGACAAATCTTATTTCGGGTAATTCCGGTGTCGGGAAAACAACCCTTTTAAATTCTCTTAATCCGGATCTTAATCTCAAAACCGCCGAGATTTCAGACTACCATAAACAGGGAAAGCATATAACCACCTTTCCTGAAATGCATAAGATGCCTTTTGACGCATATGTAATTGATACTCCGGGAATCAGAGGATTTGGTGTTGTTGACATGGAACGGAATGAGATTTACCATTTTTTCCGTGAGATATTCGAAAAATCAAAAAAGTGCAAATTCAATAATTGTCTCCATCTTGATGAACCGGGTTGCGCAGTAAGGAGTGCTGTAGAGAGTGGCGAGATCGCTTTTCTCCGTTATAAGAGTTATCTAAATATAATGGATGGAGATAATGACAAGTACAGGTAAAATGAAATTGTCGCATTTATAAATTATCTTTATATACTTTAGGAGCTAAACTAACTATTCAGATGAGAAGGATCCTTATTCTTGTTTATACAGCATTTCTGGTGATAATGCTCGCTAATTATATATTTTATAAAAGCATGTATAATAAGCAGATAAGTTATATTGTTGAATTACTTGACCGGCAGGTGCAGATCGTTGGTCTGGCAGTCGACAGCACAAATAACGGATTTGTCAGTGATTTTAACCGGATTAATTTTTCCGAGGACCTAAGTTTGTTTTTTACTTATCCCGAGAGTCAATCAAGGATAAAAGAAAAAATGAAATCGTTCTTCGCAAAATACAAGGAATTCGTTATCGGGATAAGATTGTATGATAATAACAAAAATGAATTCACTTTAAAAAGAGATAATGATAGTGAGGAATGGCTTGAACAACCATTTATCCTTCATGTACAGACGGAAATAGACACGGTGGAGAAACTTGTTCAGGAAAATCGTAAATATAATTATTACCTGCCTGTATTGAATAAAAAAACCAATAAAACGATTGGTAATATTGTAGTTACCGTTGACTACCAGAAATATTTTAAAGCAATTTTTTCTGAATTTAACCTTAAGGATTATCAATGGCAATGGGTTGTAAGCGACTCGGGAGAGATAGTTTTCGATAATAATCCAAACAAGGTTGTCTACTCACAACTTGAGAAAATTATCAAGGGCCTGGCCGCCGGTTCAGTTGAAAATCTTATGCATAAAGCAACCATTAACGGGAAAGAGGAAGAATTAATATCATCCTATTATTCAACTCAACTTCTTCAAAAAAGAGACCTCGGGCTCGTATTTTCTGCTCCCACCAATCGTTTCCAGAAATATATAATCAGGAACTCACTTCTCATAGTAGTCGGAACACTTTTGCTTATCCAGATGATTATTTTTCTCTTCTGGCGACATCTTAAACGTCAGAAAAATGAAATGGAAGGGTTAAGGACCTCCGAAAAAATGCTATTTAAACTTATAGAAGAGATGCCGGTTGGCGTTATTGTTCATAACAAAAACAGGGAAATACTTAAAGCAAACAAAGTTGCCGCTGCTCAATATTCTTATCAAAGCGAAACAGAAATGAAAGGCAAGATCTTTCCTGAATCATCTTTGCCGGGAGACAGTGATTATTATTCAAAATACCTTGGTGGATCTTTTAACCCCAGCCAGTTTGTAATAATCAAGAAAGAAATAGGAGAGATTGTTCTTTACAGGAATAGCATACAGGTGATGTTCATGGGTGAAGACGCTACTATGGAGATACTTATTGATGTAACGATGCTAGAGTCGGCCCGAAAACAGGAAGCAAAAGCAAATGAGGCAAAGTCGGAGTTTCTTGCAAGAATGAGTTATGAGATAAGGACCCCGCTAAATGGAATAATAGGTATGACTGATGTGCTGAAAAAACATCATCTGACACCGGAAGTTAAGGAAATTGTCGGCCTCCTGCATCGGTCAACAGAGGTACTGCTTAATATAATTAATGATATCCTTGATTTTTCAAGGATTGAATCGGGGAAAATGATTCTCGACGAGGTACCCTTTAATTTAAGGGAAGAAATAAACTATTGCACAGATCTGGCTAACACAAATATAACTGCAAACTCTCTGAAATTAATTTGCACAGTTGACGATAATGTTCCTGAAAGCATCATTGGTGACCCTTTCAGACTAAGACAAATCCTAACAAATCTTATCAACCACTCGATTCGGACTACAGAGCACGGTGAAATTCGTCTTAGGTGCCTGCTAAAAAACAATAAAAACGGGATTCTAACTCTTGGATTTGAGTTGCTCGATACCGGCCGAAGTTTCGACAAAGCAAGTCTCAAAAAGATCTTTGGCGATTTTGTAAATATTGAATCCAAAAAGGTAAGATCAAATGATGACTCGGAATTTGGCACTATCCTTTCGAAACAGCTGGTTGAGCTAATGGGAGGAGAACTATTTGCCGTAAGTCCCTCGGGGATATCAGGAGACCTTGGTACTAAAGTCACATTTACTATAGTCACTTACTCAAACGACAGACAAATAAAAGAACTTTCATTAGAGAAAATAAATTCATTCGACAGAATTAGAACCCTCGTGATAACCGGAAATCAAAACCGTGATGAGGAGATATTAGGTGCGTTGCACAGACTGGGTCTTAATGTTACAATTACAACTTTCCAGCGATCGACTTTGAACCAGATCAGGATGAACATGAATTATCCTGAAGAAAAATATAGCCTTGTTATAATATTCGATGATGAGGAATTTAACGGATTTGAAGCGGCAAAAATGATTTGGGAAAACAAGTTTTCTTCACGGTTCATTATGCTGATGATAAGCTCAAATGATAAAAAGGGGAATTATTTAAACTGCATTACACTGGGAATAGATCATTATCTTATTAAGCCATTTGATGTCAGCGAGTTACTGAGTATTATCAAAAACAGTTTCCCTTTTCTGGAAGATAAGACTTCAACTTTTGAAATCGGAAATGTAAGAACTGATATAAAAATATTAATAATTGAGGATAATAAAATGAATCAGAATGTTATCGGAATGATGCTTAAAAGTCTCGGTTATTCATTCGAACTCTCTGACGACGGATATGCAGGTTATCTGGCAGCGAAAGCCCAAAAATTTGATCTTATTTTTATGGACCTTATCATGCCTGAAATGGATGGTTTCGAATCTGCCCAACGGATTAATAAATTTGACAAAACAGTTTTAATAGTTGCCTTTACCGCTGATAATATGCCGGAAACAAGAAGGAAAGCCGAGCTGTCGGGAATTAAGGATTTTATTTCCAAACCTGTCAGAATTGATGAACTCAAAAGGCTTTTTGCGAAGTATTTTAAGAAATGAATGAGTATCGGGTTTCAATAATAACATAAGTGTTACTTTTATATTTTTACCCCCTTCCCAGCCTTCCCCCATGGGGGAAGGAGATCGAATTTAGCCTCCCGCACTGCGGGACGGGAAAGGGGGTCATATCATGAAGCCAGATAAAATTGATGTTATCAGGTTTCTTGAACTTTCAGAAAAAATTCCGGTTGCAGATGTAAGATCTCCTTCTGAATTTAACTTCGGACATATACCGGGTGCTGTTAATATCCCACTTTTTAATGACAAGGAGCGGTCGGCTGTCGGGATAAAATTTAAAAAAGAGGGGCGATTACCTGCAATAACAGAGGGACTAAAACAAACAGGTCCAAACCTCACTTCCAAACTGGAACAAGGTCTTAAGATAGCAAATAACGGAAGATTGCTTGTTCATTGCTGGAGAGGGGGAATGAGATCCGAAGCAATGGCCTGGCTGTTTTCTTTGGGAGATCTTGAGGTAGGTATTTTAGATGGTGGTTATAAGTCTTATCGTCAGTACGTTCTGGAATCTCTGTCAGAAAAAAGGAAAATTATTGTGCTCGGAGGTTTGACCGGGAGCAGTAAATCTCATATTCTCAGGTCTCTATTGGCTTCAGGACAACAAATTATTGATCTTGAACGACTTGCAAATCATAAGGGCTCCGCATTCGGAGCTCTTGGACAGCTAACCCAGCCAACAACCGAACAATTCGGCAATATGCTTTTTGATGACTGGAAGAAATTAAACAGGAAGATTCCAGTTTGGATTGAAGATGAAAGCAGGAATATCGGTTTAATATTCATGCCAGACAGATTCTACCTTAATATGCAGCAAACTCCCACTATCGTTCTGATGATGGATGTGAGGAGCAGACTCCCGCGGCTTATTGAAGAGTATTCAACTTATCCTCCCGAATCTCTTAAAGAGTCTCTTTTGAAGATAAGTAAGCGACTTGGCGGTGACAAAACAAAAGATGCAATCACTGCAGTTGAAGCAGGGGATTTTGGAAAGGCAATCGAAATAGTTCTTCATTATTACGACAAGGCATATCATTTTGGATTAAAGAAGAAAGAGAGTAAAAATATTATCTATGTGAATACGGATACGGATGATATTGAGACTAATGCACGAAAAATACTAGATGCTGCAGATAAGATAAAATGGGAATAATTTCTTCGTTCACCCCTTCAGGGGGATCCCGCGAAGCGGGAGGGGACTAATCTCTTTTGAATCGACCCACTTATAAACCTTATCGGACCTTCTCAGATAATCGGGTGTTTTAATTGAACACAGATCCCCTTTTAGGGCCTTTTCTGCCACTTTCAGGTCAACCCGGATCTCGTCTATAACATATTCTACAACACCCGTGGTGGGTCCTGTTATTAGAATTGTATCCCCTTTATTAAGATCACCGGTTTCCAGTTTGATTTCAGCAACATTAAGTTTTGTAAAATAATTGGTAATCTTTCCAATATAGACCTTTCTTTTGGTCGCGCTGGATCCATAATTTGTGTTCCATTCACCCATTATCTGACCCAGATAATAACCGTCCCAGAAACCCCTGTTAAAAACTGTTGAAAGCCGGCTTCTCCAGGCCTCAGTTTTTTCTAACCCGAATGTACCATCTTCAATTGAACTTAAAGCTTCACTATAGCATGAAGATACTTCCCTGACATATTCCGCCGACCTGGCCCTGCCTTCAATTTTCAATACCCTCACACCTGCATCAATCATTTTATCGAGAAATCCGATGGTGCAGAGATCTTTTGGAGACATAATATATTCATTGTCTATCTCCAGTTCATAGCCTGTTTCCAGACTAGTGGCAAGATAGGATTTTCGGCATGTCTGATAGCACTCACCCCTGTTAGCGGATTTATTATTTTCGTGGAGGCTCAGGTAGCACTTTCCGGAAATAGCCATACAAAGAGCACCATGAACAAACATTTCAATTTTAATAAGATCTCCTTTGGGTCCGGTGATATTCTGTTCCCGGATACTCCTGAATATATATGCAACCTGATCAAGATTCAATTCACGGGCTAAAACTACTACATCGGCCCACTGAGAATAAAACTTCAAAGCCTCAATATTAGTAATATTGAGCTGGGTTGAAAGATGAATCTCAATTCCGGCAGCAGAGGCATAATTGATTACCGAGAGATCAGATGCTATGACAGCTGTAATCCCACTTTCTACTGCAGCATCTATTATCGTGTGCATCTGTTCGATCTCATGGTCGTAAACAACCACGTTTACCGTCAGATAGCTTTTGAGATTGTTTTTTTTGCAGATCGAGACAATATTCCGCAGGTCTTCTATGGTGAAATTATTTGATGAAGCAGCTCTCATATTGAGTTGTTCAACTCCGAAATAGACAGAGTCAGCTCCCCCCTGAATCGCTGCCATAAGTGACTCATAGGATCCCGCAGGGGCCATAATCTCAATTTCATGTCTCTTCATAATGGGCTGCAAATATAGCAATTAGATTTTAGCCTTGTTCATCACTATTCTTATGCACGATCCCTTGCCTACTTCAGAATGTCTAACAAAGATTTTGCCATTATGATACTCCTCGATTATCCTTTTTGCCAGTGAGAGACCTAAACCCCATCCTCTCAGTTTAGTAGTGAAACCCGGATTGAAAATTTTCTTAAAAGCTGATTTCGGGATTCCCTTACCCGTATCTGAAATATCAATCATTGCGTGTTTCTCTGTCTCCGCAATGAGGATAGTTATCTCTCCGATTCCCTCCATAGCATCGATGGCATTCTTTGATACATTCTCAATTACCCATTCAAACAATGCAGCATTGACCGGAACAATAATCTCATTTCTGCTATTATGGTTGAAGATAAATTTGACTTTAGAAGAGGCTCTTGATTTCAGATAATCAACCGTACGCGATATGATAGCTATAATATCTTCACTTGTAAGTGATGGTTTTGAACCGATCCTCGAAAACCTTTCGGTCACCTTCTCAAGTCTTTCAACATCGCGGGCAAGTTCCCCGGTTATTGATATTTCAGGATAATTGTTTTGCAGAATCTCTATCCAGCCTGCAAGTGAGGAGGTCGGTGTACCGAGCTGATGAGCAGTCTCTTTTGACATACCTACCCATACCTGATTTTGTTCCGCCTTCCTTGATGACCTGAAAGCCTGGTATGAAACCATGATAAACAGGATAATCAGACCAAGTTGTATATATGGATAGTAGATAAGCATTGTAAGTATAATACTGTCTTTATAATAGATCAGGTTAAAATGACCATTTACAAGTTTATTGATTATAGGTTTGTTGCTTTCTTTTATTTTTTCAAGTTGTTTCCTGATATACCTGTAATCACCTGCTTTATGAGCGTCAAAATTTCTGGCAGAGATAATGCTGTCAGATTCATCCGTAAGAATTACGGGTACGTTATTATTATTTTCGATTATTGTTGACAGGAACTCAACATTCTGGATTGTATCGGGCAGTGAAATCAGTCTTGTTGCTTCCGCCCACAGCTCAATGTTCTTTCGTTCCTCTACCTTAAGTTTCGAAACAAGGTACTGGGTATAAACGAGAGAACCCATACCGAGGAGTACTGCAAAAAGAAGTAAAAAATACTTCCACAATGTTTTATGACGAAAAATTTTCAATTTTTATATCTGAGATAATTAAATTTAAAACTAATAACTTATGTTATTATATTATTTCTTTATTATTTTGTTTTTCACAACAGGGGGGCTAGGAGTACTCTTCACAGTATCACCATCATCCCATGTAATTTTGAACCGTGTTTTCTTCTCTGCAGGCTTTTGATTGACTGCAGAATCATTCTTATACCATCCATACTCCTGATTCAGAATTGTTTTAAGTGTTTGTTTTTCTTTCTTAAAGTTATTCTTTACTTCGGTGCCTGCAGCTTTTACATCATACCCTACTTTTGCTATTTCCCCTTTGCCTATAATTTTTAGTAACAATGAAGTGCGACCAAGTCCATCGTCCTCTACAGCACCAAATTCAGTAACATTTCTTTTGATTTTTGATCTTTTCTTTGAGAGTATTTGTGAAAGAAGAATTTTAACATGATATTCATAATCATTATCAAAACTATGCTTTCCGTTTACAGACAGATCCGCAGCCGATGATTTTACTTCCATCTGAGGGATGTAGAGATAGTTATTTCTGATGAAAAAATCATTATCAAGCTGTTGAAAATTGATATTCTCCAGTTCAGAAAGTTCAATAAATGAAGAGAGCTGTTTTACAGGGTCAAAATTTATAAGAGCTCCGTTCACCAGATGATATTTACCTTCCGCCGTAAGTGTATTTATATGAAAATTCAGAACTGAATCCAATGGGAACAAGAGAGATAGAGAACCCGAAAGAGTCCCTTTAATATTTTCAGCTTTTAGAAAACTCTGTCCGAAATTATGAAAAGTCGTAAAGGCTTTATTTACATCAATATTTGTAACAGTAAAATTTCCTTTTGCCATTATGCTTTTATTATTGTTTTGTGCAATGAAACAATTACCGGAGATTAATCCGTGTAATGATTTCATATTTATCGATTTAAAAGTCAAGATCCTGGGTTTTAAATTCAAGACTCCCTCAATTTTTGATGACGAAAAGGTTTTATAAGATAAGCTGTCAATCTTAAAGTTAATATCAAGCATCAGGTCTCCTGGTAATTTAACTGCTTTCTGGCTGTGATTTGATTTCCCCGAAGGAGAAGTCTCGCTAAAGAAAGCTTCAGGTATAAGTCTGTCAAATTTAACATTGGCTGTTGCAGACATCGTTACTGCTCTCCCTGATATCCATTCGATAAGATTCTTAAATTCCCCGTCGATTTTAATATTCTGATCTTTGTAATTGAATTGAATATTTTTTGCCTTGATTGTATTCTGAATTGTCACATTCCCGGTCACCTTGCTGAAAAGAATTTTGTTGTTATTCAGCCCAATGGTCATTGAATTAAAGTCAAGATTGGATTCCGGTTTCAAATCAATAAACCCATTAAGGGAAAAACTTTTATCTGACCAGGTGCAGTTTACTAGTTTAAGATCGACGTCTACAGAACCTTCAGCTGCTGAAATCTCCTTAATATTGAAAAACTCCTTCACCTCAGCCGGAAAAACTCTCCCTTTGAGAGAAAGATCAATGAGTGGCGTATTAAAGTCCTTCAAGGTCACGGCCCCCGAATATTCCGAGGATCCAAGCTTCCCTTTTAGATCTGTAACTGATACAATGCTTGTCTTGAATCCGTTTTTCGATCCGTTTGATAAATGACCTGCAAAAGAGATATTTTTAAAAGTCAGATTGGATTTTCTATAGCTTACTTTCCCATTCCTTAGCTGCCAGTTAATTTCAACATGAGGATTGGATTTTCGGTTTAAAAGACCTTTGATTTTACTATTTGCAATTATTATCCCTGAAGGATCATAATCAGAAACTAACTTCAGATACTTTTCAGGCAGGTAATTACGGATCTTTGCGATATCTAGATTATGACCGGTTACGATAAGATCCAGATTATTATCGGAAGCGACCAATCCCTCAATCCCGAAATCAAAATTATCAATATACAAAGTGCCCTTTCTGAATCGTATTCCGTTTTTCGAACTAAGCAGATCCACATCAAGCCTGGTTGAGATGGATTTGTCGGTGTTGAAATCGTAGAGTTGTAACCGGGTTATTTGCATTTCGGCTCCGCCAGTAAAATCAATATTGCTTCCTGTAATCCTGCTCTTCAGCTTGCCTTTTTTAATTGGTCCGGCTATTATGAGATGAGCAGACAGACTGTTATAATAGGCATAGATATCAGAAATATCAATTCTTTTCAGATCGATTGTGATTTCGCTTCCGCCGGAAGAATTATTTTTCAATGATATATTGTAATTTACATGACCCGTTGTATCAGTAAAAAAATTAGCCTTTCCTATGCGGGCTGCAATCCTGTCGATAGTATAGATTCCTTTAATTATATCAGTTATTTTGAATTCAACTGAAACATAACGGGCTGCAAGTAGCGTATCAGTATTAATCCCTTTAAATGCAAGCGCATTGAAATCGGGTGATGAATGAACAAGCACATCTTTCAGTTCAAGCGATGCTTTAGGGAATTTTCTTAAAAACGACAGTTTATATGAGCCAACATCCAGTTTAGTTGAAAGATTCTTATTCAGAGATTTAAGAATTATAAATCCAACCTTGTCTTTTAGCAAAAGTGAGGCTGAGATGAGAATTATTGAAACTGCAAGGATCAGAATTGCAAACAGTTTCCCTATTTTCAGGAATAGTTTCATTAAATAAAAGAAATATCAGTCCGCTGTTAGAATTACCGGTGGGCAAAGTTAATTCTTTTGCCTTAGAAAAGTCCCTTTATTTGAGAAGGAATGATAAATCGCTTGTTTCGCTAAGCCAAGAGGCAATATTCTATCCCTGAGGGATTCGTATCAAGATAATGTGGATTTATCAGGATGGGTTTTCTATTTCAACGTCCTGATATTATGATTCTCAGGGACATCAGTTACATTAAAAATATTAAAGGTATTGGTGAGGATATTGATCAGCAACACCTTCCCGCACAGGATTTGACCAGATTCAGTAATTACCTTTATTACTTCGTTGGCCATATATGTCCCGATTATTCCCGGAAGAACTCCAAATAATCCAACTCCGGAGGGCAGGGGATTTACAAAATCTTCATTCTTTGCCTGAGGGTAATAACATCTGTAAGTTGGTCCGTCTTTATAATTAAAAACGGCGATCACTCCTTCAAATTTATAAATTGCTCCGTGAACCATAGGCTTCCCCAGAATTACACAGGCATCATTAATGATATATCTGGAATCGATGTTATCGGTTGCATCGACTATCACATCATATTTTTTAAAGATCCTCAGTGAATTTGAAGAATCACATTTAAGATTGTGCAGTTCAATCTCTACAAGCGAGTTTAAGTATCCAAGACGGTCTTTTGCTATTATTGATTTTAGTTTTCCTACATCACTTGAACCATAAAGAATCTGTCTTTGAAGATTAGTTTCATTAACAGTATCAAATTCAGCTATTCCTATTTTTCCTACACCGGCTGCCGTAAGATATTGAAGGACAGGGCATCCCAGACCGCCGGCTCCTATAACGAGGACTTTCGCATTTTTAAGCTTCTCCTGGCCCCTGATTCCGATTTCAGGGATCATGATTTGTTTGTTATACCTTCTTAATTCCCTGGGAGATAATATGTTGTCGTCCATTATTAATAAGTAATCAGTACAAATATACATCAGTGGTACATAAATAACAAAATAAGAACTTGGTGAAACGACCTGGTAAAAACATGTAGAGACGCCAAATTTGGGCGTCTCTACAATAATTAAGGAATGAAATATTAATTAATCGTTAAATGCAAGAGCTATTCCAATTTCAAAGGGATAAAGATCATATCCACCGGGCCCTTTTCCAGTTTGGAAAAGAGGAGTTTTATAATAAGTACCATAAAGCTGAAAGTTACCATAGCCAACGCGTGCTGTTGCGCCATACCGCAGCATATTTAAACTAAAGTCACCCCACGATTTGATTGTATGTTCATCCTCAAATACCATCTTGGAGTGAGATCCTAATTTAATTGCTCCGATTGGACCCGCAGCAAGACTAAGATGATTATGATTTACAGGAAGTTGCATTTCAAGCATAAACGGAAGAGTAAGAAACAGAGTAGCCAGTTTCGATTTTTCGAGTTTTAATCCCGGATCGAGTTCTTCAATTACTCCATTTGGGCCTTTCACGATATTATTGTTACCATCAAATCTGTAATTATTCCAGTTAAGGCCAAGACCTGTTACAAATCCTATGTGTCTGCCTAACCCGAGACTTAATTGTGAAAAATTGATATTAAAGTTAGTTGATTTGCTTGAATGAAGAGTCATATAATCTATATCGGCAGGCATAATCTGGCTATTGCCAGAGGTTACATAATTATTGAAGCCCAATTCTATCCCCGACCAGTGCCCCCTGAACCTGCTTCTTCTTCTTTCATGCTCATTTTCTTTGTCTTCATCATACCATCTGTCTTCATTGGGATATTTTTTGAAATCCAGGGTGGGCTCTTCCAATGATTCCAGCATTGTTAATCCACAGTTTCCGGCTTTTATGTTTAGTGATGAATCGTTTTTTTCGATACTTGCAAGATCCTTACCGATAATTACTTTTGTAGGTTCGGTTTTATTTGCTGAGGTTCCCTGTTTTTCTTCTGTCTTTCTTTCAGCCGATACTTTCAGATAGAATCCATTAAGTATTATTGCTGAGAGCAATATTATAATTCCAATATTTTTCATGGTCATAATTTTTAAAAATGTTTTGTTTTCCAGAGATGGGACGGAGAGCAAGTCAGAAAAGTTACGGGAGTGGTTCGGTTTTTTTAATCGGGGCATTAAATTTAAGGATCTTGGAGCTGAAATAAACTGATTTAAGCTCTCCGTTCTCATCTTTCCTTTCATCCAGCGCCATTTCCCAACCCAGAAGCTTATCAAGACCTGAAACACCGGCTTCAGCTATTTCATATATTTTCAGAGGGCTGTCTTTTGCTGCTTTCTCTTTCAATATTTTCTCGCGAAACGTTTTTGCTATGAATTTTCCCAACCTGGATCTTCCATCATCTTCCTCTTGAACGGGGATGATTGAACTTGATGCAATAAGAGTATTATGTAAAGGTTCTTCTTTTAATACTATCACAGTAGAAAGCCGAATTTTATTTAGTGTTATGGTTGGATTGTCAGGCAATCTTACAAGCGAATCTTTTTGTGAAGATTGATTTGGGCCGGTCTCTGTGTTAAGCGGGACTTTCTGCTGCGACCCGGCAACCAAAAGATTGCGTTGTATTGTGGAAGAGGTTATCTTTTTTTCTGAATTAATCGCATGATCGGTAATTTTAATTGCACGTCTGATAAGGATGCTGTCGGTAGGTATATTAAGGGCTGTCTTTTTAAATTGGACTTGTATGTCCTTCGGTTTTGGAAAATAGGTAATTATAACAATACTAATAATTGCTGCTGCAGACAAACCGATTAATGAGAGCCAAATAACTTTTTGAGCTGCTGTTCGCTTTATTAACCGGCTCTTCCTTGTGAAAATGACTTCAATCGGGGAGAGCTTCATTTTTTGCATCAGTTCAAATGTCCTCTTTTTCCCCGGATCGTTCTCAATACTCTCATTCAGTTCAGACTGCTGATCAGGTGACAGATCATTTTCAAGATAAGCAGCGGAAAGATATTCAAACTGCGACTCTGAAATATTTGCGGGCGTTTTTCTCAGGTTGTTTTTATGTGCAAAGGATTTCCCGGATGGACTAAGCTTAACCATCTCTATCTCATCAAACTCTGTTTTCAGATCGGGATTCTCATTAAGAAAAAACTGCAGCTGCTTAATCCTGACTTCATCAAGATTCCCATCGAGCCAATCGATAAGCCATAATTCATAATTTGATCTGTCGATTTGCATGATTAAAGAACTGTTTCAATTTTCCCTATAAAATTCTTAAGCGCAACACGCCCTCTGTAAATGTTTATTTTCACCTGAGCCTCACTTAACCCTGTTATATCTCCAATCTCTTTATAACTATAACCCTCGTAATCCCTCAGCATAACAGATGTTTTCTGTTGTTCTGGGAGAAGATCGAGCGCTTTATGGAGTATTTCGTTAAGATCGCTGCATGGAGATTCATAAATCACCTCGCTTTCGTGTATCTCTTCAAGATTCGTCATTTTCTTCTCTCGCCTGATAATATCAATCATAATATGATATGCTGTTGTGAAGAGCCATGATTTGACTACCGGAAATTCAAGTTCTGTAACATGTTTCCATAGTCTTTCATAACTATCCTGCACAATATCATTTGCCCGGTCTTCATCCTTAAGGCTGGCCCTGATGAACCGATAGACTGAATCAGCAAATTCTTCTACGGACCTGTTATATTCCTTAACTGTCATAAAGTGAATTACGGTGCAAAGACGGATGAAATTACGAAAAGTTACAGGCACTTTCAAGAAAACTCATAATTCGTAATACACATGCATTACTCACGACACACGACTCAAAGCTTCAAATACCAGAAGAATTTGTTTTTCTTCCTTGTGTATTGCATCGTGTGTCTTCTTTCTTGTCATCGAATAAACAAATTCATATTTTTGTTGTTGTTAGTAAGAATGATTATAAATAAGGCGATTAATTCCGTAACCAAGCGTGTTACAGATACTTTGTTGCAAATAAGGGAGTAGCGGAATGTAAATTAAAGTCAGAGAAACGATGATAACAATTACAATAGTCGTATTGATTTTGATTATAAGAAGGGTGGTAGCTTATATTATGTCGCTAACCAAATGATATTAAACTGATAGAGGCGCCTAATTCAGACGTCTTCATGTACGAATTAAAATATGACTATATAACTATTTAGTCTTATAAACTCTTACCCAATCAATTTCCATGGAGGTCATCCCATTTATGGGTTTATCGAGACCTCCTGCAAGCAGAACATACATTGGTTCCTGTGGAACATCTGAAGTCTGAGAAAAGACCTCGGTTCCATTTATTTTCCAGACAAGCTTATCCGATGTCCATTCAAGTGAATAGATAAAGTAATCATTTGAATATCTTGATCCCAGAGAGGTTTTTGTGCTAGCTCCTTTTGCTGAGAAATAATCAAACCAGACTTTTCCTCTGCCTGTATGGCAGATATCCAGATGAGGAGTAATTTTATCAGCAAGCATCCAGAATGCGTTTTTTGCATTCGGATTGCCAAGCTTGATTTTTGCTGAGAATATCCCGTATTTCTGTCTGAAACTGTTGCCGGAATTTATTAGTCCTGAGGTATAATTAAATTCTTTTGTAGTAAAACCTTTAGAAGCTGACCATACTTTTCCGTTTATCTTCTGCGATTTGGTATTTATTCTAAGTATGCTGTTCCTGATTTCAAAATTCTCTTTTTCGGTGAATGCCTGCAGATCGGATTCAACTGAATATCTGTCTTTCAGAAGCTTTTCACCCCAGTAATAATTTGTCAGCCATTTTTTAGTGTCAAGTTTTTCACCATCAAACTCATCACTGAACGTCAATTCCCTGCTCTTAAGAATGTCGAATTTATCAGAATCCCTGACCTTGAAATACCATTTAAGATCCTCGTTCTTCTTCAGCTTTTTGTATTCCTGTTCATCTTTAAACATTTGAGTTTTCTCAAATCTCTTCTTATCAAGAAGATATTCTCTCTTTTGTTTGAATCCCGGAGTTGCAACGTATTCTTTGAGTTCATGATACCTGGCTAGACGCGTAGAACCGTCAGTATTAAGGAAGTTTGCATATTCTTTTGACGATTTGAACTTATAGTATTCTTTTATTTCAATCGTGCTTTTTATCCTTTTGTATTCAAGCAGTTTTTTATACTCTTCTGAATCTTTGAAGGTAATAGGTCTCATGTTTTTCTTCGCAAGGAATTCCGATGATTTTATAAAACTGCCAAGCTCTTCAAACCTTAATATTGATTTGGTTTTAATTATTTCAGCTTTTGGTTCTGATTTATTCTTGGATGAGCCAAAAAAAGACTTTTTTCTCTTAGGGGGTCTTAAAAATGCTTTAATTTCAGGATCTTTTTTAAGAGTTTTGTATTCATCAAATTTCCGGTATTCATCAGTGTCTTTGAAAGTGAATGGTTTCATCTTTTGTTTTTCTCTGAAACCAGGCGATTCTATAAATTTTTCAAGAGCTTCAAAATCAAGTATTTTACTTGAACCATCCATCTCTTTGAATCTTTTCAGGGCATTTCCTGATGTGGTTTTAAAATAGAGAACAATATCTTTTGCTTTTTGAAGGGAATAAAACTCTTTCTCATTTAGATATTCTTCAGAATTCTTATACTGAAGGGATTTGATTTCTTTGCATTTCTGAACGAAATCGGAAGAATTTACCAGTCCGTTGAGCTCATTGTATCTTGCCAACACCTCAGATTCAGAGAAGACATGCAGCTTTTCAAATTCAGTGATCAATGCTTTTTCAGCCTGCTCGATTTTAGAAGTCGATGGGATCATTCCCAGTAAAAGCTTGAGACTTGCCATTGTAAAATTGGTTTATGTACAATTGATAAAGATAAAAAATCTTTCCAGAATAATTGGTCAGGATCCTTCAAATAATTGTTTTTACGGAATTCCAAAGATGATGGAAAAATTGTCCGCGAATTCTGAGGTGAGCATCAGTTCCCGGATTTTTTATACTTTTGCCTCATCACTAAAAAACCGAATGATGGCCCTTGTACATGAATTTGAGAATTGCGGGAACTGGTTGTTTAAAAGAAGAAGCTGGCTTCCGGTATTTTTCATTGCCGGCGGAATTCTGATGATGTACCTGGGCAACAGGCAGGCGATTCTGTTTGATATGCGCGATGAGCTCATTTTTCTTGGAGTGAGCATGTTCGGAGAGCTAGTAAGAATTATAACAGTGGGTTTTACTCCAAAAAACACTTCCGGTCGCAATACAATTAACGGACAGGTTGCAGATGAACTCAATGTTACAGGGATATACTCGCTTATAAGACATCCTCTTTACTTTGGAAATTTTTTCATGTGGCTTGGTCCGGTTTTATTCCTGCGGTCAATAGAAGCTGTAATAGTATTCATATTATTATACTGGCTCTATTATGAGCGCATTATGTTTGCGGAGGAGCAATATCTGAGACGAAAGTTTGGTGAAGCTTATGACAAATGGTCAGAATCGGTTCATTCTATTATCCCGTATTCATTTAAATACATTCCCTCTAAGCTTTTCTTCTCAATAAAAAGCGTTCTTAAGAGAGAATACAATAGTTTTGTAAATATTTTTGTCATTTTTATCCTTCTTGACCTTTTCCGAAATTATTTTCTTTCAGAAAGGATATACCTGAACAGCATGTGGATCTACCTGTCAGTTGCTGCCGGTGTAATATGGCTGGCTTTAAGAACAATTGAAAAAAGAACCCACTGGCTGGATGTGGAAGGGAGGTAGAACCCCTCTGCCGCTTCGCGGCACCTCCCCCAAGGGGGAGGAAAATCTCATTTTTTATCGATTTTCTCCCCCTACCAGGGGGAGTGCCCGCAGGGCGAGGGGGTTTACCTCCTCGAACCAGTAAATATCATTATATAGTACAGCAACGTTGCCAGTGACCCTAGTGCAGCGATCACATAGGTATAGGCAGCCCACTTGAGGGCGTCCTGTGCCTTTTCCTGATTCTGGTATGAAGTTATGCCGGCATTTGACAGCCATGCAAGAGCCCGACGGCTCGCATCTATTTCAACAGGCAGGGTAATAAAACTGAAAAGAGTTGTCAATGCAAAGAGGACAATGCCCGCAAGCAATAATGCAGGAAACGTCCTTACCATAAGTATCCCGGCAAGTAAGATCCATTGAACCCATCGGGATGCAAAGCTTACAACCGGAACAAGATTTGATCTGAACCCAAGCCAGGCATATGCTTTTGCGTGCTGAACTGCATGCCCACACTCATGAGCCGCAACTGCAGCCGATGAAATACTACGACCATTATAGACATCCTGGCTGAGATTGACTGTTTTATCAGCAGGATTATAATGGTCTGTTAACTGTCCCTCGACACTTTCGACTTTTACTCCGCTGATTCCATTGTCCCGAAGCATTTTTTCCGCTACTTCCCGGCCTGACATGCCATTATCAAGAGGTATTTTCGAGTATTTATTAAATTTCGATTTTAGTGTCATACTTACAATCCAGCTCAGGATCATAAATCCAATAAAAATTATCCAGATGTTCATAGTTTCATTTTCCTCCTAAATTTAAAATTAATCTATTTCTGCAAAACCTTTGCCAAACTCATTCTGACAGTTTTTCCTGGTCATTTTGTCAGAAGCGATGGCGCTGGGGCATAATGGCAAAACGGCGTATTGGCAAGTCCCGAAGCAATCCCTGCACCTTGCACCAAAGCTAACGGTTATTATCTTTGCAGAATGATTAAACTGATTAATACGATTCTGTCGTTTTTGTTATCTCTTCCCGTATTATTTTACAGGTACTCAATTTCCCCATTTTTCCGACCGTCATGCCGTCATGTTCCTACCTGTTCGCAGTACATGCTTGATGCCCTGAAGATTCATGGACCATTAATTGGTCTTATGCTGGGAACAGGGCGGATATTAAGATGCAGACCCGGAGGAACCCATGGTTATGATCCGGTACCGCTGTTCCTGTTTCGGAGATACAAGCCGTTATCCGAACTGTTCAAAAAACGGGAGAAGGGGAACAGATTGAAATGAGGCGGCTCCCCAACCCCCCTAAAGGGGGGCTAATACTCTCACATTAAGAAGCATATACAATAAAAACGTGAATTAATCCCCCCTTTAGGGGGGCAGGGGGGCAAAAAGTATTGGGAAAAAGAAGGTTAATTTGTCAGAAATTCAATTCCTCCTTGAGATGTTTATATCCTGCACGGCTTACAGGAAGCTTATCTCCCGACTGAAGAATTGCAACATGATTATCCTTACCGTATGGTTCAATACGTTTTATCTCTTCAATCCTTACAATATATGATCTGTGTATCCTTACAAAATCAGCTTTTGAAAGATTTTCTTCACACGACTTCATGGTTTGTTGTTTAAGAGCTTTTCCGGCTGAATGATAGATCATAACATAATCATCTTGAGCCTCCACATATCTTATCTGTTCAACAGGTATAAGGTTGATAGCATTTCCTTTTCTGACAACAAACCTGTTCACAGGAGTGAATGGTTCCGGCTTTTTTGCCAGGAGCTGACTTGCCGGCTCTTTGTTTCCTTCCCCTGCCCTAATTTTATCTATCGCTTTTTTAACTGCTTCCAGGAACCGTCTTTTTTGATAAGGCTTCATAAGATAATCTACTGCATTAAGCTCAAAAGCCCTTATTGCAAACTGGTCATAAGCTGTAGTAAAGATAATTTCGGGTTTCTCAGTAAGAACTTCGAGCATTTCAATGCCAGTAAGTCTGGGCATTTGGATATCAAGGAAAACCAGATCGGGTTTCGTTGCAGAAATTGTTTTCAATCCAGAAAAGCCATCAGCGCATTCAGCTATCACTTCTATGGAATCAACCTCTTGTAAATAATATTTAATAATATCCCGGGCAGGGGTTTCATCGTCAATGATTACTATTCTGATATTTTCCATCTTATTCTTATATCCAGGAACTTCACTAAAGTTCTATCTTTTTTACCTCCTAAAATTATGAATTAATTTTCAAATGACATTTATAAATACTCTGCCGGTATATACATGTTTACGGTATAAATATTATTTTCCTTTGTTGTTTTTATAGACGCCTTTTTACCGTAAAATAATTCAAGCCTTCTGGTAACATTCAACAGGCCGGTGCCGGTTCCTCTTTTTGGAGAAGGTGAAGGATCATAATTATTGCTTATGGTAATCTCAAAATAACCATCAATAAGCTGTGCCCGGGTGGTAATCTTTACACTTTCTGTACTTTCATAAACGCCATGTTTCACTGCATTTTCATAAAGAGGTTGTAGCAGCATTACAGGAATTTTAAGATCAAGACAATTGGAGTCAATAATCTCTTCTGTCGTGAGCTTGTCTCCAAACCGTACCTTTTCGATGTCAAGATACAGCCTCAGGTTTTCAAGCTCGGCCTGCAGGGAGACAGGTTGTTCGTCTTTTCTTGAAAGAGCATATCTCATGAACTCCGACAACTTGACAACCATATCCCTTGCTTTCTCAGGGTCAGTAATTGTGAGAGAGCTTATGGAGTTCAGACTGTTGAAGAGAAAGTGAGGATTGATCTGCGACCTGAGCATTTTAAGCTCAGTCTCCTTAACCAGGCTCTCGAGCCGTGCTTCCTTTGCATTTTTTTCTGAAAGATTACTCAGGCTTACAAAAAGAAAATAAGCGAGAACAATGAGAAAGTATATGAAAACTCCTGATCCTACCCTGTACGGGAAAGTCGCATCCCAATATTCCTTGTAACCGTTTTGTTCCGGCAAAACGGTTGTCATAATGAACTTGGTAATCAGGACCCACAGAGTTATTGAAATTGCTCCGCTTAATACAATATTTGTTATCAGGGCTGTTGTCTTGATTTCTCCTGAATTAAAAAACCTGAACGGATACCATAATGCAAGACCAATACCTGAATAGATTAGCAAAGACACCAGGCTGTCGACCATGCTAATTTCTATAAACCTCCCGAAGGCATAATAATATAGAAGTGACTGGCCCAGAGCAAGAAAGATCCAGACCAGCCACCATACTATAAGCCGTACCTTATTTGAAAATATCGGATGTTTCATCCGTAAGTTGATTAATAGCTTTTTATTTCTCCCCCGCCGAATACAACAGCACCTTTAATAACCAGTTGTTTTGTAGTATCAACAGTTCTGCCCGGAATTAATTTACGCGAATCGGTGAATCCACCGAGAACTGGTGTTACTGAAATTAATATATTCCAGTCATCGGGAACAATAAATGTAGCTCCTCCGAATACACATGCAATTTCAAGTTCATTTCTTCCGGGTGCCAGTTTTGCTTTAGTGAGGTCGAGTTCCATACCTCCAAAAACAGCTGATATTCTTCCGCCTCTGAAGTTTTCAGAAACTATCTGTCTTTCTCCTCCGCTGAAAACATTAACAATATCGATGTAATCGTCACCGGTCAGACCGGTTGTGCTAACTGCATTCCAGCCACGACGCTTTGTGAAGATAAATGTGATCCCGATGATTATAAATATCGATGGCCAGAACATATTGTAAGCATGAAATGTTTCACGGAATATCATGGGGATCAGAAAAAACCCACCTACTGCCATCACAATTACACCGGATGTTTTTTCCGCTGCACCGAGGGTCATTACAAGTCCGATAACAACAAGCAGCATTGGCCAGCTGAATATAACATGATCTATAAAGTCGGGGAAGAAACCCGTATTTCTCATTACAAGGAATAATCCGGCAAGAACCAGGATCACGCCTATAATTGGGCGGTTGTGACGCAGGTGATGATTTTCGTGTTTGTATTGACGGTGTTCATCCCTGGCTTGACGACGCTCATCGCTGTAGTTTTCATTTGTTTCCATGATCGTAAATTTATTTATTTTTCATATATCAATTTTAGTTTTTCTGTTAAAAAGTGATGTCAGGATAAATGACAATCCTATTATAACGATTACAGCCGGCCAGTAAAAATTTCTGAAGATTTCAGGAGTAATTAGGAAGATATGGTCCTTTAAAAACCAGATTCCTCCGGCAATGAGCAATAAACCTCCGGTGAAATGAAGGTTCAGTAAGAGTAAGACGCCGACGAAAACCATTGCTGTCTCCCAGGTAAAGTAACTGCTTACACTTCCCAGATTAAGCAGATCGTTTGTCGCAACAAGAAGTGCAACACCAAGAACAATAAAGAATAACCCTATGCTTACCCTTGGATGATGTTCCCTTCCTCTGAAATGAGAATAATCTCTGTTGTAATGATAATCTCTGTGTCTCATAATCTAAAATATTTATTCTATGTCAAAAGTAATTTTCATATTAACAACCAGTAATATAAATTCGGTAAACTGCGTTTTTCTGTCGGTATATGGTCTTTTATGACAATTAATGTTACTTTTTTGTTGATAATTTTTTTAATTGAAGAAGGATTCATATTTTTGCAAACCAAAATTTAAAGAGATGTCCTCATCTTATACTATACCGTTGAGTGGATTAAAGGAAGGGCACCACACAATTGATTTTGAGATTGATAAAGAGTTTTTTGAACCGTTTGAGGAATCGGAAGTTAAGGAAGGAAGCCTAGTTGCAAATATTGAGATGGATAAAAGATCTTCTCATCTTGATATGCTGATAAAGGTCTCGGGAAGCGTCAGAATAAGCTGTGACAGATGCCTTGAGATGTTTTCCCAGCCAGTTGGCAGTGAGAACAGGTTACTTGTTAAATTTGGGAAAAGTATTGAAGATACAGATCCCGACATTCTTTCAGTACCGGCCGATGAGAATGAATTGGATCTGCAACCGCAGATATATGAATTTATTATGCTGGCTTTGCCAATAAAACGGGTGCATCCTGCTGATAAAAATGGTAAAAACGCATGTGATCCGGTTATGATAAAAAAATTGGAAGAGCTTATAATAGAAGAGGAAAAAGAGAACGACCCGCGCTGGGATGAATTAAAAAAACTAATGAACGATAATTAAATTTATTTAAAATGGCACATCCTAAACACAAACATTCTAAAACCAGAAGAGATAAACGCAGAACGCACTATAAGGCAACGGCACCTACAACGGCTAGCTGTTCAAACTGCGGATCTTCAGTTCTGTATCACAGGGTATGTCCTGAGTGTGGCTTTTACAGGGGTAAACTTGCTATTGAGAAAAAGGCTATTGCCTGAACCCGCCTAACTTAAAAAATGTAATATGAGAATTGGCCTTGATGTCATGGGTGGTGATTTCGCACCTGAGTCAATCATAGAGGGCGCTGTTGATTCCCTTAAGCATTTGTTGGTTAATGAAAACATTGTCCTTATCGGAGATGAACCTTACATTGTAAGGAAACTTAACGAGATGCATATTGAACCGTCCCTGTTTCAAATAGTTCATACATCGCAGGTAATTGAAATGGCGGATCATCCTGCAAAAGCGTTTTCACAAAAAAAAGATTCCAGTATCGCGGTGGGATATGAAATGCTTAAAAATGGAGATCTGGATGGTTTTTGCAGTGCCGGGAACACTGGTGCAATGCTGGTTGGAGCAAGCTATACTGTAAATGTAATCCCGGGAGTCCTAAGACCCGCGCTGGCCACAGTACTTCCTTGCATTGATAACCGCAGTTTTGTTCTACTTGATGTTGGATTAAACCCAGACTGCAAATCAGATGTTCTTTTGCAATATGGAATACTTGGCAGTATTTACGCAAAATGCGTTCTGGGGAAAGATAATCCCACTGTCGGGTTACTCAACATCGGTGAAGAAGAAACGAAAGGGACTCCTACCGTAAAAGCTGCATTCGAATTAATGAAGGAACATCCCGAAATAAATTTTGCAGGAAATGTTGAAGGAAATGCGCTTTTTCGTGAAACCATGACTGATGTTGTTGTTTGTGATGGTTTCGTAGGAAATATAATTCTTAAGATGGGAGAAGCATTTCATCATATTTACAAAATCAAAAATCTTAAGGATTCATATTTTGATAGTCTTGACTGGGAAAATTTTGGAGGAACTCCTATTGTTGGTATTAATGCTAATGTTGTGATAGGACATGGAATTTCTAAGCGAAAAGCCATAATGAACATGGTCCTTCAAACCAGGGGCGTTGTCCATGCCAACCTGGCACAAAAGATTAAAGAAGCGATATAATTATGGAGAAGATACGGGCAGCCATTACTGGAATAAATGCCTGGGCGCCGGAATATAAGCTGACAAATCAGGAGCTTTCGAAAATGGTTGATACTTCCGATGAATGGATAATGCAACGGGTCGGAATTAAAGAAAGACGTATTCTTAAAGGTGAAGGCCTCGGAAGTTCAGATCTGGGAGAACAGGCAGTAAAGGGTTTATTGTTGAAAACAAAAACGGCTCCTGAGGAAATTGACCTGCTGATCTGTGCCACTGCCACTCCCGATATGTTTTTCCCTGCAACAGCAAATATTATATCTGATAAATGCGGTATAAAAAATGCATTCAGCTTTGACATTAATGCAGCATGTTCAGGATTTCTTTTTGCTCTGCAAACCGGAGCAGCCTATGTTGAAAGCGGCAGATATAAAAAGGTTATCATTGTCGGAGCTGATAAAATGTCGTCAATTACCGATTACACCGACCGTACAACATGCCCTTTATTCGGAGATGCTTCCGGAGCGGTCTTATTGGAGCCCACTACCGAGAACTTTGGTATAATGGATTATATTTTTCATACGGATGGATCAGGAAGAAAATACCTGCATCTCAAGGCAGGAGGTTCTGTAAAACCAGCTTCTCATGAAACAGTTGATGCAAAAGAGCACTTCATTTACCAGGAAGGACAAAGCGTCTTTAAGTTTGCTGTTTCAAATATGGCTGATGTTGCCGTAGAGATCATGGAGCGGAATAACCTTAAATCTGATGATATAGCATGGCTTGTTCCCCATCAGGCAAATCTGCGAATTATCGATGCCACCGGGAGAAGAATGGGTCTGGCTCCAGAGAAGGTTATGATAAACATCGAAAACTATGGGAATACTACAAACGCTACTATTCCATTGTGTATCTGGGAATATGAAAAAAAACTCAAAAAAGGAGATATTCTGATACTTGCCGCATTCGGAGGTGGATTCACCTGGGGCGCTATTTATCTTAAGTGGTCATACGACCCGCAATTGGAGACTTCCTAATTAATATAAACCCACTCCCCCTTGGGGGAGGTGCCCGAAGAGCCTGCCCCGCAAAGCGGGGGCGGTAGGGTCCTTATTACCAAGAAAATCTATATTTATTATCTTCTCCCTATTTTTATTATTATCTGCAATAGTTTTTATATTTGTGAGTTATTAAGTTTATATCTTTTAACTTTTAAATACTATGGCAAAGTTCAATGAACCAGATAATACTACCATTAACCTTATCAGCAATGGTACAGATATAACCGGTGATATCAGATCCAATGGGGATATCCGTATCGATGGATCACTTACCGGAAATCTTAACACAAAAGGGAAAGTTGTAGTTGGGACAACCGGGAAGGTTAAAGGAGAAATTATATGCAAAAACTCCGAAGTAGCTGGATTTATTGAAGGTAAAATTACTGTTACCCAGTTACTTAACCTGAAAGTCTCTTCAAAAATTAATGGAGATATAATTACATCAAAGCTTTCTATTGAGCCGGGAGCCGTATTTTCAGGAAATTGTAAAATGAACGATACCGATAATAATGCCGGAACAGGAACCATCAAAGAAAAAGAACCCGAAAAACCAGCCAAATAAAGGTATTCAGGAATATGGCAGGTACTCAGGGATTGCATTCCAGATGGCAGGGATTATTCTTTTAACCGTCTGGGGTGGTGTAAAACTTGATAAGCTTACAGGGTGGCATACTCCTGTTTTTACTATTGTCCTTTCGCTCTTTGGAGTTAGTGCAGCAATCTATACTGTAATAAAAGAATTTATGAAGTAATTTTCTTTCTTGAAACAAATTAAAAAATACTTTCTTCTACTGCTCTCGTTAAATATACTGTTACTTTTGCCAGGATATTTATTGACCACAATAATAAATTATGTTTTTTTGTTTAACGAAATAATTATCTTATCTTGTTTATTTTCAGTGATTTCCGCTGTTACTACTTTTATTTTTCTAAAGGGTCAGACTAAAGAACCGGATAGTCAGGTAGTATTCAGTCTCGTAGCTATTGGTCTTAAGTTCCTGCTTGATATCATATTAGCATTCATCTGGTTTATTGTTGCTAAAAAAACGTCTTTGCCGCATGTTTTAATATTTTTTGTTTTATATTTAGCACTCACTTTGTTTACGATATATGTTATAATGAAAACCCTGAAAAACAAAGCATTATAAAACTGATACAGATTTGAAAACAAGAATTTTATTAGGTTTTTTATTCTTTCTTTTGATTAACGGAACCACAATTTCACTTTTTGGGCAGGAAGTTAAAGGAACAGGTGAAACAACAGAAAAATTTGACGCTAATGCATTCATCCTTGATCACGTTGCTGATTCTCATGAATGGCATCTTTATACAAAACAAAATGGTGAGAGCTTAGCAATCTATCTCCCCGTCATTTTATACACTAAGGAGAAAGGACTCATTATCTTTTCATCAAGACGCCTTGCGAAAGAAAATGTATACAAAGGTTTCAAACTTGAAGAAGAAGGTGACCTGAAAGGAACAATTGTAACTGTAAATGAAGCTGGAATAGCCGATGAGAAAAACCTACCTCTTGACCTATCCCTGACAAAAGCTGTTATAGGGATGATATCTGCCGCCATAATTGGGCTTCTGTTATTCCTGTCGCTGGCACGGTCATATAAGAAAACAGGGATCAGCCATCCTAAAGGAATTCAGAGTTTTCTTGAGCCGGTCATTCTGTTTATCCGTGATGATATCGCAATACCAAACCTTGGTCATAAATATGAAAAATACATGCCTTATCTTCTGACAGTGTTCTTCTTTATACTGATCAACAATTTAATGGGACTTATTCCTACTCCTCCTCCTTTCGGAGCGATTGTCACCGGGAATATTGCAATCACACTTATCCTTGCTATATGTACATTTATAATTATACAATTCAGTGGTAACAAGATGTACTGGAGACATGTTTTTGCTACTCCGGGAGTACCCTTCTGGTTATTACCTATAATGATACCAGTTGAAATAATAGGCTTATTTACAAAGCCATTTGCACTGATGATAAGGTTATTTGCAAATATGGTGGCAGGTCACTTTGTAAGTCTAAGCCTTATTTCCCTTATATTCATATTCGGTTCGCTTATACTTGCGCCGGTATCGGTGTTATTTGTGATATTTATGGATTGTCTCGAAGTACTTGTGGCATTCCTTCAGGCATATATTTTTACATTGCTCTCCGCCTTATTTATTGGCATGGCAATTCAGGAAGAGCATTAGAATTTTTGTTTAACTTAATATATTAATTATGACAGGAACATTAGCAGCAGTTGGAGCAGGTCTCGCAGTAATAGGTGCAGGACTTGGTATCGGCAGGATAGGAGGTTCAGCAATGGATGCAATTGCACGCCAGCCGGAAGCATATTCCAAGATACAACTTGCAATGATCATTTCAGCCGCTCTTATCGAAGGAGTTGCTTTTTTTGCAATTGTAGTTTCTCTATTGAAGTAATTTAAAGTTATGAAGCCTGCAACGGTTGGTTGCAGTGCTTCATTTTGTTGGAACAGTTAAATTAATTTATATGATATTATTAGCAAATAGTCTGGTCACCCCTGCAGTAGGAACTCTCTTTTGGTCAGCATTTATTTTCATTTTGTTTTTTCTTTTGCTGACAAAATTTGCATGGAAACCTATTCTTTCTGCAGTGAAATCACGGGATGAGATGATCAAAGACTCACTCGAATCAGCAGCAAAAGCAAGAGAGGATATGTTGAAGCTGCAGAGCGATAATGAAGTAATTCTCCGCAAAGCAAGAGAAGAGCGTGAGAATATCCTGAAGGAAGCCAGGGAAATTCGCGATAAGCTTATTTCCGAAGCTAAAGGCAAAGCAACGGAAGAGGCTGATAAACTTATTGAGAAAGCCAGAACAGGAATTGAAAACGAAAAGCTGAAAGCGCTTGCCGATATTCACGAACAGGTTGCAACTCTTTCAGTTGATATAGCCTCTAAACTTCTTGGTGAAAAACTTAAACCAACAGGCGAACAGGCAAAACTGATCGATACTTACCTGAAGGAGATTGATATTAAAAAGAATTAGGAAGCGGGATCTGAAATGAACGACAGCAAAATATCTGTAAGATACTGCAGGGCAATATTTCAGGCAGCTCTGGAAAAGAAGATACTTGATAAGGTAAATCAGGACATGATTTTTATTTCAGAGATCTGTAAGATGCCTGAGATGAAGGAGTTCCTTCAAAGCCCAATTATTGTTCCCTCAAAGAAGGAAGCTATATTTCACAACATTCTTGGAGATAATGTGGAACATATAACTCTTTCGCTGATCGACCTGATTGTGCAAAATGGAAGAGAAACCTTTATTCCTGCAATTGTAAGAAATTTTATACACGAAACTAAGAAATATAAGGGAATTACCGAGTCGGTCCTTACTACTGCTGTAAGAGTTGATGATAAAGTCAAAAAGCAGATAACTGATCTTATTTCAGAGGTTTTCAAAACAAAAGTCGAGCTTAAAGAAAATATTGATCCTGAAATAGTTGGAGGCTTCATTCTTCAGGTTGATGATAATTACATCGATGCCAGTATAAAGAATAAACTACGAAAAATAAAGAAAGAATTAATAAGCAGTGTCATAACTACTGAGTAAAAGGATAAACAAATAGAGATTTTTAAGAAGATATAATATGGCAAATATTAAACCAGCAGAAGTTTCAAAAATTCTCAAGCAACAACTCGAAGGGATACAAACAGGAGTCGAACTTGAAGAAGTTGGAACTGTGCTTCAAGTTGGTGACGGGATAGCCCGAATATACGGACTTTCAAATGCAGAATCGAATGAACTTATTGAGTTTGAAAATGGAATGGAAGCCATTGTTCTGAACCTCGAAGAAGATAATATCGGTGCGGTATTACTCGGTCCGACAGAAGAAATTAATGAGGGTGACATCGTTAAAAGAACCGGAAGGATAGCTTCTCTTGATGTAGGTGAAGGATTACTGGGAAGAGTAATTACTCCTACCGGGCAACCGCTCGATGGTAAGGGCCCTATAAAAGGTGAACTTTTTAACCTTCCATTTGAGAGAAAAGCTCCGGGAGTTATTTTCCGGCAGCCTGTAAGACAGCCACTTCAGACCGGTATTAAAGCAATAGATGCCATGATACCTATTGGTCGTGGCCAGAGAGAACTTATTATTGGCGACAGACAAACCGGAAAGACAGCTATTGCAATTGACACGATTATAAATCAGAAAAGTAATTTCGAAAAAGGAAAGCCGGTTTATTGTATCTATGTTGCAATCGGGCAAAAAGGTTCAACAGTTGCCAATATTGCAGCAATACTTGAGGAACATGGTGCGCTTGTATATACAGTTATAGTGCTTGCCACTGCTTCTGATCCGGCTGCTTCTCAGTTCTACGCTCCCTTTGCCGGAGCTGCGATCGGAGAATTTTTCCGTGATACGGGTCGTGATGCCCTGATCATTTACGATGACCTTTCAAAACAGGCAGTATCATACAGGGAAGTTTCATTATTACTCCGTCGCCCCCCGGGACGAGAAGCATACCCCGGAGACGTTTTCTACCTGCACTCCCGGCTCCTGGAAAGAGCAGCTAAAATAATTGAATCCGATGAAGTTGCCCAGAAAATGAATGATATTCCCGAATCAATCAGGCACCTTGTAAAAGGAGGAGGTTCTCTTACTGCTTTACCTATTATTGAAACTCAGGCCGGTGATGTTTCTGCTTATATTCCGACAAATGTGATTTCGATCACTGATGGACAGATTTTTCTTGAGACAAGTCTTTTTAACTCCGGAGTCCGTCCGGCAATCAACGTTGGAATTTCAGTATCGAGAGTCGGGGGGAATGCCCAGATCAAGGCAATGAAAAAAATCGCCGGAACCTTGAAAGTTGATCAGGCACAATACCGGGAACTGGAAGCATTCTCTAAATTTGGTTCAGATCTCGACGCTTCAACTCTGGCTATTCTCAACAAAGGAGCTAAAAACGTTGAAATCCTGAAACAGGGTCAGTTTGCACCGATACCAATTGAAAAACAGATAGCTATCATATATTGTGGCACCATGGGGCTTCTAAAAGATGTTCCTACTAACAAAGTGAAGAGTTTTGAAATTGAATTTATCGAGCTTCTTGATCTTAAACACCGGGATACTCTCGACAGTCTTCGTGACGGAATACTTAATGATGATATCACAAAAGTTCTTGAAAAAGTAGCAGGGGATTTAGTTATAAAATACCGGCCACAGTAATCAGGATAACCTGGAAAAATGAATTTTAGATGGCGAATTTAAAGGCAATAAGGATAAGAATCACCTCTTTTAAGTCAACCAGACAGATCACTTCAGCAATGAAAATGGTGTCTGCTGCCAAATTGAGGAAAGCTCAGGACAAGATTGTGAGACTGAGGCCTTATGCGAATAAATTACATGAGATGCTGGTTAATCTTTCACAAAGCCTTGCTGACTCTGAGGTTGAGAATATCTATGGAAGGGTCTCCCCTCCTGAAAAGGTTCTTATTGTTGTGGTCACCTCTAACAGAGGCCTCTGCGGAGCATTCAATACCAATGTTATTAATGAAACACGAAGAATCATTTCTGAAAAATACGCTGATCAGTACAGAAAAGGAAATCTGGCACTCTTAACAATCGGAAAGAAAGGATTTGATTATTTCAGGAAGCAGAAAGTAAAATTGCTTCCTGAACAGAATAATCTTTTTAATGATCTTACATTTGAAAATGTTACTGTTGTGGCCGAACAGATTATGAGCAGTTTTGCATCGTTGGAATATGACAGCGTGGTACTGATTTATAATCAGTTTAAAAATGCAGCAGTTCAAAATCTTACAAATGAAGTTTTCCTTCCGGTTGAAACAGTTCCGGCAGAAAACTTAAAAACAAATCCAACTGATTACATTTATGAACCGGATAAAGAGGAAATTATCCAGGAGCTGATTCCAAAATCGTTGAAAATTCAGTTCTATAAAGCTGTTCTTGATTCATTTGTCGCAGAACATGGCGCAAGAATGACCGCCATGCATAAGGCAACCGACAATGCGACAGCTTTGATCCGTGATATGACACTTCAGTACAACAAGGCAAGACAGGCAGCCATTACGAATCAGATACTTGAAGTTGTAAGTGGTGCTGAAGCACTTAAAGGTTAAATTTAATTGATTATCAGGTTGTAAAAAAACCAGGATGTATACTCAGTCTGAACTAAAAAAATTAGTCAATAAGGCTATTCTAAATCTTTCTTATAACGAGGAAGCAGAAAAACTTAATGATCCGGTTAAATATATTCTTTCAATAGGGGGGAAAAGATTGCGGCCCATTCTCTCCCTTATGGCATGCAACCTTTTTAGTGATACGATTGACGATGCAGTTCTACCTGCCACTGGTCTTGAAGTATTTCATAACTTCACCCTTGTTCATGACGATATTATGGATCATGCACCTGTAAGGAGGAGTCTGCCGACTGTACATAATAAGTGGAACCTTAATCAGGCAGTTTTATCAGGTGATGTTATGGCCTTTATAGCAAATGAATGTTTTTTGCAAACTCCTTCCCGCTACCTCCTTAAAGTTTTCAAAGTGTTTAATAAAGCAGCTATTGAGGTATGTGTAGGTCAGCAACTCGACATTGATTTTGAAAAAGCCGCTATTGTGTCGCACGAGGAATATTTGCGCATGATAGAGCTGAAAACCGCTGCTCTTCTTGCTGCTTCCGCTAAAATAGGTTCAATAATCGGTGGTGCCGACGACAAGGATTCTGAACTGCTTTATGAGTTTGGCAGAAACCTTGGTCTTGCATTCCAGATCCAGGATGACTTGCTCGATATCTATGGGGATGTAAAAATATTTGGCAAAATATTGGGGGGCGATATCATTTCCAATAAGAAAACTTTTATGTTGGTTAAGGCCCTGGAATTAGCATCAATCGATCAGGCAAAACTTCTTCATGATCAATTTGCATTAAAGGAATTTAACCCTGATACCAAAGTAAAAATAGTAACTGAAATATATGATCAGCTTAATATTAAAAATATTTCAGAAAATCTTGCAAATGAGTATATTAACACGGCTTTCAGCCTGCTTGGCAAGGTAGGTGCCACAAGTGAGAGAAAAACTGAACTTGTAAATATTGCCAACTCACTTATTGGAAGAGATAATTGATCTAGGTTAAAACACAAAAATTATTAAATTTGTCTCCTCTTGGAAACTTAAATAAATAACTAGAATATATGTCACAGAATACCGGGAAAATCAGCCAGATCATCGGACCAGTGGTTGATGTTACATTTGAAAAGCAGGGTATTGAAATGCCTGATATTTATGATGCACTCGAAATTAAAAGGGATGATGGCTCTCTTCTAGTTGTGGAATGTCAGCAACATATTGGTGAAAGAACAGTCAGGACGATTGCAATGGATTCTACAGACGGTCTTCGAAGAGGAATGGATGTTGTGGCAACCGGATTGCCTATTACAATGCCAATCGGAGAACAGATCAGAGGTAGGCTCATGAATGTAACCGGAGAAGCTATCGATGGCATCGGATATCTTGATAAAAAAGGAGGATACCCGATTCACAGAAAACCCCCGAAATATGAAGACCTTTCAACGGAAAAGGAGATATTGTACACAGGAATTAAAGTTATTGACCTTATAGAACCGTATTCAAAAGGCGGTAAAATTGGTCTCTTCGGGGGTGCAGGAGTAGGGAAAACGGTCGTAATCCTTGAACTGATTAATAATATTGCAAAAGCATATTCCGGACTATCAGTTTTCGCCGGAGTTGGAGAAAGAACCAGGGAAGGGAACGACCTGCTGCGTGATATGCTTGAAGCTGGTGTTATAACATATGGTGCAAAATTTTTGGAGAACATGAAATCCGGAGGCTGGGACCTATCCACTGTAGATAAGGATGCCCTTAAGGAATCGAAGCTTGCACTGGTATTTGGTCAGATGAACGAACCTCCCGGAGCAAGAGCAAGAGTTGCTCTCTCGGGACTCTCTGTCGCTGAACATTTCAGAGACGGAGATGGAAAAAGCGGAGGAAGGGATATATTGTTTTTTATGGATAATGTCTTCAGGTTTACACAGGCCGGGTCTGAAGTATCTGCGCTTCTTGGGAGGATGCCTTCGGCTGTTGGTTATCAACCAACACTTGCAACTGAAATGGGTATCATGCAGGAACGTATTACCTCTACCAAACACGGATCAATTACTTCTGTACAGGCAGTGTATGTACCTGCCGATGACCTTACCGACCCGGCTCCCGCTACTACATTTGCCCACCTCGATGCTGTCACAGTTTTAAGCAGAAAAATATCTGAGTTGGGTATATACCCCGCTGTTGACCCGCTTGACTCAACATCAAGAATTCTGACTGCAGAGATTGTTGGTGAAGCTCACTATAGTTGCGCACAGAGAGTAAAAGAATTGCTTCAGCGATATAATGAATTACAGGATATCATTGCCATTCTCGGAATGGATGAACTTTCTGAAGAGGATAAACTGGTCGTTCATCGCGCGAGAAGAGTGCAGAGATTCCTTTCACAGCCATTCACTGTTGCGGAATCGTTCACAGGAATAAAAGGAGCGCTTGTTTCAATTGAAGACACCATAAAGGGTTTCAATATGATTATGGATGGGAAAGTTGATCAGTATCCCGAATCGTCTTTTATGCTGGTCGGCACTATCGAAGATGCAATTGAAAAGGGAGAAAAAATACTCGCTCAGTCAAAATAATTGACTGAATAGAAGACATCTGTTTATTAATAAGTTGTAATGAAAATAGAGATTGTTACACCCGACAAAAAAGTCTTTAATGGGGAAATTAAGTCGGTAAGGGTTCCGGGAAAGAAAGGATCATTCCAGGTATTAAAGGACCATGCGCCGATTATCTCTACCCTCGAAAATGGCACAGTCATAATGGTAGATCTTGAGAACACTGAAATAACATATGAGATCAGCGGAGGAGTGATAGAAGTAAAGGCAAATGAAATAATTCTTCTCGCAGATTCCATCAGATAAGATATATTGAATGACCCCCGATGAATTTCGCAAACATGCCCATGAACTCGTTGAATGGATGGCGGGCTATATGGAAAATGTTGAAAGCTGGCCCGTAAAATCCACAGTAAAGCCGGGCGAAATATTTGATAAAATTCCTGATAAACCCCCTCTGCAAGCTGAATCATTCGATTCTCTCATGAGCGATTTCAATGAAATAATTATGCCGGGAATAACACACTGGCAGAATCCTAATTTTTTTGCATATTTTCCCGCGAACACAAGTCCGGCATCTATCCTGGCCGAAATGCTTATTGCCACTCTTGGAGCCCAATGCATGATATGGGAAACCTCTCCCGCGGCTGCTGAGCTTGAAGAAAAAATGATGATATGGCTGAGAGACCTTATCGGTCTTCCCTCAGAATTTGAAGGTGTTATACAGGATTCAGCATCCACTGCTACTCTGGCAGCAATTCTTACAGCACGCGAAAAAGCTACTGGTTTTTCAGGCAATACTGAGGGTCTGAATTCATCTGCAATCCTGAAAGTATATTGTTCAGAACAAACTCATTCGTCTGTTGAAAAGGCTGTTAAAATAGGTGGAATCGGCAGGAAAAACCTTGTCAAAATACCTGTGAGGGATGATTTTTCAATCGATCCGGAAAAGTTAAGAAAAGCGATTCTGAATGATAAAAAAAATAATCAAATACCCTCCTGCGTAGTGGCAACTTTAGGTACCACCGGAACCACAGCAATTGATCCTTTAAAGGCTATTGGAGAGATATGTCAGGAATATGACGTCTGGCTTCATGTTGATGCTGCAATGGCCGGCACTGCTCTTATTCTACCCGAATTCCAATGGATGCTTGACGGAAAGGAATATATCGATAGTTTTGTGTTCAATCCGCATAAATGGATGTTTACAAACTTCGATTGCACTGCCTATTTTGTTAAGGATGCTTCAGCGCTTATCAAAACATTTGAAATCCTCCCTGAATATCTTAAAACCCGGACCCGGGGAAAAGTGAATGATTACCGCGACTGGGGAGTCCCGCTTGGAAGAAGATTCAGAGCATTAAAGCTGTGGAGTGTAATCAGGACTTATGGAGTTGAAGGCCTCCGTGAGAAAGTGAGAAGCCATATAAGCATTGCTGCAGAACTTTCTGAAATGATTTTAAAAGAAATTGATTTTGAAATAGTTGCCCCTGTAATCATTGCTGTTGTCTGTTTCCGGTATATGCCTGCAGGGTATACGGATGATCAGATAAATTTGGTTAATGAAAAACTGAATCACCGGCTCAATGATTCCGGAAAATTATATCTGAGCCATACAGTCTTAAATGGGAAATACACCTTAAGAATGGTTACTGCTCAAACGAATGTAACCCTGGAACATGTTGAGAAGGCCTGGATTCTTATAATGGATACAGCCCGCAGTCTTATATCCTGAAACTATCTCATCTGCCTTTTTCCGATATTCAAGCCGAATAAATTAATGTTGAACAACAATTCAAAAACGGGTGGTTCATTTATACTCTTCCATGCTGACTGAACTCCTGCTGATATCATATATGGGATCCTGAGTACATGAAAATCTGCCAGCAATTCAACTCCGAATGATTTGAAAGATTCATTGTCAGATGTGTTATAAAGCTGAACCAGCCCATTTGAAGCATAATTATACATTGAATTGCCAGGTCCGAAAGCATAATCATAAAACAGCACCGTACGTATTCTTTTTAAGTATAGAAGACTTGCAATATTCAGATCAGGGTAGAAAAGTGGCATTACATAGTCTGCTGAAAGAAAATTAATTTGTTTTGAAATTATCTCATGGTATCCGCGTGGGAGTGACGAAAAATTCTGATAAAGATATTTCTCAGGATCCTGTTTTTCAGTTTCAAGCCTGACTCTTATTCCATGATTAGGAAAAAATCCCGGAAAATAAAATGCTGTTTTAATTGACAATGCTGATCCATAAATCGTCTTGTCGAATGGAGCAAAGCAGTAATTTAAATCAAGAATCTGAGCCCACCTGGGATAAATATCCTGAATTGCCGAAACATGGTAATTTGTAAAATACAGTCTCCCGGTAATTATTGTCTGACCATAATCATAAATTCCTTTCTCCTTGAGAAAAATATATTGGTTTTCGTACTCCACTGTAAGAGAGGGTCGTAAATATTCTGAGTATCGTCCGGAAGAGAACTGAAGAGGAAGGGAAAGTGTATTTGTAAAATTAATACCTGTCTGTATACATGAGGGATTGGCAACGGTTTCCCCCATCTTATAGATATCCGGAAGAGTTCCATAATCAAGGTGCGACTCAAGAACCGGATACCATCCTTCCCATGTTATCCTTGAGTGCAATACATTTCTCTTATCTGTTGAATACTCATAACCTATTGTTGAAGTAAGTGTACTTAATGTGTTCTGAGTCATAATTGAAACTCCTGGTCTTACATCTACCTGATCGGATTGGATCTCTTCGATATCTGCATAGAACGGCATCCAGCTATGAAATCTGAAAAGATGCTGCCATTTTCTGTATGGCTCAGGTATATAAGAAATATTGGAGCTATCAGCAACTGGAGGCGGTTTGATATTAAACCGGTTGATGAGGAAAGATGATGAACCTGCATTCTCTTTAACTGCTTCAGGGCTAATTGTGATTGCTGTACTGCAAATATTATTTCCCTGAGAGGTGTAATCGCTGAAAAGAAGTTTATTTCCACATGAACTGACATCAATTGTTCCAAATCTTGATCGTGTAACAGAAGTCGTTTTTTTATCAGGCGACAGTAGATATACATTATCTGTTCCTGATAGAGAGCTTATAAAAAACAGAGAATCATTTCTCAGAAAGGAAGACTGAAGATCATTTCTTGATGGTTTAATGAGCGTTTCCCATTGTTGATTTTCAAATTTGAATGATATGATTCCTTCTCCTTCATCAGCAAGGAAAATAAAAGTTATTTTCTTCCCGCTTTCATCCCATTGGGGATGCTGAAGATAAATATTCCCCGGAGTATTGACGGACTCTTTTACAGCACCTGTTTCTGCATCAATCACAACAAGGCTGTTAATATTATTGATGCTGTTTTCCACTGCAACAATTTTATTCCCGTCAGGAGATAACGCAGCTGCAAGATATCTCGATTTTCGAGAAAGCTTTACTACTTTGCTGGTTTTTACATCCATTAGTTTAATAACAGAAAACTCTCTGTTTTCCCATCTTGGATCAGTTTGTGTTTCAACCCACACCAATTTTCCTTTGGCATAAGAGATAAACATTGGATATAACTGTCCGGGAGTATGAATCCTTTTTTCTGTTTTTTGAATCGGATTTATAAGTACGAATGAGGTAGGGAAGGAAAAAGAGGTTTTTATTGCTATGATACTGTCAGTTCCGGCAAAAACAGGAGAATAGTAATTTATATATTTTCCGTGTTTGTCGGGATTTGCCACATCGTAATTGACAGGGTTGTTTTTGGAAACATCTTTTACCCAGATAGTCTTTAATGAATCGAAAGCCTGTAACCATAATGTTTTCTTTCTTAAGCCTGAGCTCCTGAAAAGACTGATATTGACCGGATCAATAGTAAATGGTTGTTCTGCAGTATGCTTAAACACTCTATTCCATATCTGAGGATCATTTTTGGCCAGGGCCCAGGTTACCATCTGATAACCAGATTCGTAAATATCAGGTACAAATTCTTTATATGAACCATTTAGCATATTATCGTATGTAAATTGTTTTCTGTTATCGACTATAAGTGCTTTGATCTGTTTTTGAAATGAAGGTGTGCGCCCCCTGCCTGATTGTGTAAGAACTGATTCGGCGAAAACTGCATCACCCTCAAGTAGCCATGTAGGCAGAAGGGCAGCAAGAATTCCTGTGAACTGTTCCCCGAAAAGCAGCGACATCCCTTTTGAAAAACCCTGATTTAATGATTCCATCTGAAGGACATGAGCAAGTTCATGAATTGCCAGCTGTTTCTCGGGAGCCAGGGGAATGGAGTTTTGGTCAGGAGTTGGATAAAGTTCCATGCGTCTTGGCGCCCAGGCGACATATCCATTTGATTGAATCGTATAATTATGCAGGACTACAGGAATTGTAAACTTTTTCCCGGGGAAGAGAGAAATAAGCTGTGAGTATGCCTTGTCAAGAGATTTTGCATACAAGATACCGCCAGGACCGTAGTTCTCAGGATAAATTACAGTGAATCTGTCTGTTTTTATCTGTTTCCACTTAAGAGATGCCGGATCCTGCCCCGTTTCGTAATATTGTGCATTTACAGCTTGTATTGACAACAGTAATGCTGTACATAAAATTATTAGTCTGTGTCTCATTTAAAAAAGAAGTATTGCCCAAAAATAGCAAAATAAGTGAGCAGTAATCGGTTAACAATAGTATGAAAAAATTAAGTATTTTCGTTACCTGAATTAAAAGAAGATTTTCTTTAGTTATAGTTAATTTAGAATGAAGAAATATAGGTTGATTAATAACATATCAGGATGGGCAGTATTTATTGTTGCAGCCGTTACCTACCTGATGACGATTGAACCGACCGCAAGTCTTTGGGATTGTGGTGAATTTGTTGCTTCCTGTTTTAAACTTGAAGTAGGGCATCCTCCTGGAAATCCAGTCTTTATGATAATGGGCAGGTTTTTCACTCTTTTTGCCGGGGGCAATGTCGCAAAAGTTGCTGCAATGGTAAACTCCATGTCAGCTTTGGCTAGCGCATTTACTATCCTTTTCCTGTTCTGGACTATCACCCATCTTGCAAGAAAGATCCTTATAAAGAACGAGAATCAATATACGCCCGGAAGGGTAATTGCGGTAATGGCTGCAGGCATAGTCGGATCAGTAGCATATTCCTTCTCAGATTCATTCTGGTTTTCAGCGGTAGAAGGAGAAGTTTATGCCTCATCTGCGTTTTTTACCGCCCTCGTTTTCTGGGCAATTCTCAAATGGGAAGATGTAGCTGATGAAAATTATGCCGACAGATGGTTGGTACTGATAGGGTTTCTCATGGGCCTTTCAATTGGAGTACATCTTCTTAATCTTCTTACGATTCCGGCTATAGTCCTTGTCTATTATTTTAGAAAATTCGAGTTTTCATGGAAAGGCTTTTCAATCTCATTAGTAACTTCGATAGTTCTTCTTTCGCTGCTGATGTATGGAATAATGCCTGGAGTTGTAACTATTTCTTCAAAATTCGACTGGTTCTTTGTGAATACGCTCGGACTTCCTTCAAACAGCGGAATGGTTTTTCATGTAATCATTATTGCACTCCTGTTTATTTTTGCAGTCAAATTCTCATTAACCTCTGATAACAGGATAAAAAACGGAGTTCTGGCAATAGCAGCCATGTTCTTTACCGGAATATGGGTAATATCGGGTTCCTCGGTCCTTAATATCCTGGCACTCCTGATAATATCAGGTATCACCTGGTATATGGCTGGAAAAAGCAGAACCACACTTAATACTGCCCTGACGGTTATTATGGTTATCCTCATCGGGTATTCCGCAAACGCAATAATTGTTATCCGTTCAGGTGCAAAGACACCTCTGAATGAAAACAATCCTTCAAATCCTTTTAATCTTTTGTACTTTCTGAACAGGGAGCAATACGGTGAAAGGCCACTTTTTAAAGGTCCCTATTATAATGCGCCAGTTACGGATTATAAAGACGGGAAACCAAAATATGCTTTGGAGAATGGGAAATATATTATTACAGGCCATAACCTTGAACGGGTATATGATCCTAGATTTCTTACTCTTTTCCCAAGAATGTGGAGCGATATGCCTGATCATAAAGAAGTTTATCAGCAATGGGGAAGGGTTAAGGGAACTCCGATTCAGGTTACGGACCAGCAGGGTGAGAAAAAGATCCTGAAGAGACCCACATTCGCAGAGAACATGCGCTTTATGCTTTCCTATCAGTTTGGTTACATGTATTTCAGGTATTTCATGTGGAACTTCTCTGGAAAACAAAATGATACCCAGGGAACAGGAGGTACAGTGAATGGCAACTGGATCACCGGAATAAACTTTTTAGATGAACCAAGGCTCGGAACTTCCGATTTGCCGGGAGATATGAAAACCGACCCATCAAGAAACAAGTATTACCTCTTACCATTTATCCTGGGACTGGTCGGGATGTTTTACCACCTGAACCGCGATAATAAAAACTGGGGAATAATTCTTCTGTTGTTTATAATGACCGGAATAGCAATTGTGGTATATCTGAACCAGTATCCAAACCAGCCTCGTGAGAGGGACTACGCTTTTGCGGGATCATTTTACTTTTTCTCAGTGTGGATAGGATTTGGTGTGCTTGCTTTGTTCGATGGGTTATCAAAATTTATCAGTGAGAAAATTGCAGCTCCTGTTGCCGGCTTGATTTGCTTTATTGCTGTTCCGGCTGTTATGGGTGCTGAAAACTGGCACGATCACGATCGGTCGGGGAGATATCTGGCCCGCGATGTTGCTTTTGACTATCTGAATTCATGTGCTCCTGATGCGATCCTGTTTACAAATGGAGACAATGACACTTTCCCTCTATGGTATGCACAGGAGGTGGAAAGCAAAAGGACAGATGTTCGTGTATGTAATCTGATGCTCCTTAATACCGACTGGTATATTGATCAGATGAAAAGCAGGACCTATGGCTCTGCTCCTCTTCCTGTTACGTTGCCTGTTCAGAAATATTATGATGGTATTAACAACCAGCTTTTCATAGTTGAAAAAACAAAAGACCCTGTCGACATTTCAACAATAATAGATTTTGTAAAAAGCGATAACAAAGCAACAAAAGTTCAGGTTTCCGCTACGGAAATACTGGATATTATTCCATCGCGTACAATAAGAATCCCTGTAGATAAGGCAAAAGTGCTTGCATCGGGTACTGTAAAACCAGAGGATGCAGATAAAATCGTTCCTTATATTGATATTAAGCTTAAAGGTAATTCAATATTAAAAAGCCAGCTAATCGTTCTTGATATTCTTGCACATAATAATTGGGAACGTCCTATCTACTTCGTTACAGGGTATCATAATGATGCTTTGGGGCTTGAAGAATATTTTCAATTGGAAGGACTGGCCTATCGTTTAGTCCCGATAAAATCACAAAATAAGAGCTGGCTTGATTATGGACGGATCGATACTGATATCTTATACCAGAATCTGGTAAAGAAATTTTTATGGGGAGGAGCAAATAAGAAGAGTGTGGATATAGATTATAACCATCAACGCACTATCATTGTTGTAAAAGCCAGGCTGAACTATGCCAGGCTTGCAAAAGCTCTTTCCGTAGAAGGGAAAAATGAAAAGGCAATAGAAACTCTTAATTTTTGCATGGAGGCATTGCCTCTTGAAAAGATCCCTTATGATCCCTTTATGGCCGACATAATTGATGCTTACTTTGCAGCGGGAGCTACAGAAAAAGCTGTTGATATGACTAATGCCTTCTGCGATTACTATTATAAGAGACTTGATTATTTCCTTAAGCAAAAACCATTTATTATCAGCTCAGCGGAATTTGAGATTCAGACTGCTATCCAGTATACATCAAAAGTTGCAAATGCCTGCGTGTCAGGTGGTAAACCCGAGATGGGCGAGGCGATAACAAAGAAACTTGAGACCTATTATTCAGATTATTTAAAAATAGTGCAGCCCAAGGGGAAATAAGATGATTTTTGCCCCCCTTCCCCCCTGAAGGGGGGTTAATTCTCTAAAGGTATGATAATTAGCTCCCCTATAGGGGAGATGTTAGCGTAGCTGACAGAGGGGCTCTATATCCCCAGCCGTATCATTTAGAGGAGTGATCAGGAGCCCAATAGTAAAACAGGGATTTCAAAAGGAATTAGAGGTGCAGAGCACCGCAATATTTGTAAACCGGAATTAGTGCGAGAATGGAACCTTGACGCCTGGTGCGAGATATTTTTCAAGAAGGAAAAAGATCTTCTCAGGATAAATTGGTTTTAAAATATATTCATTGCATCCTGCAATATAAGCTTCCGTTTTTGCTTGTTCGGAAGAATAAGCTGTAATCATGATTACAGGCGTATTTTTTCTGTCCTTTCTTAGAATTCTTACACATTCAATTCCATTGATAAGAGGAATAAGAAAGTCCATAAAAACTAAATCAATAGTTTTGTTACTCTGAGCCAGATAATCCACAAATTCCTTCCCTGTATGAAATATCACGACATCCGCACCTGAATTTTTCAGTAATGTTTCATAATACCTGATTGACGGCAGGTCATCCTCAACAATAATTATATTTTTGCCCGTAAGTTCTAAATTACTGATATTCAATGTCATTTATGGGTTCTATTAAACTCGTATAAAATTACGATAAGTACGGAATCTTTAGACTGCATATTTACACAATTATTAACATTTTATCAACATGATTAACGCGATGAAGTATGCAGATATTTGGTTTCCTGAATTAATTTGTGCAATTTCGTATTAATAAATCCTCAATATCATGTTAAGACAGATACGTTTAATCAGAGTTTCGCTACTTTCTTTGGGATTGTTATTACTGATAAATAATGTCTTTGGCCAGGCTGGTTTAAATAACGGCACAAGGGCCGTTTTTATTTTTGATATAGCTAAGTATATAGATTATGGAGCAGGATTTGCAGATTCATCTGTTTTCAAAATTGGTGTTCTTGACAAGACCTCGGAATTATTCTGGGAGATGGGCAACCTTGCGAAAACCAGAAAAACAATTCAGGATAAACCTGTTCAGTTAGTTGTTTTCAGAAGTGAGGATCAAATAATACATACCCAACTGTTATATGTAAATAAAGCAGGAGGCTTTAACTTAAATAAAGTAAGGGCAAAGCTGGAAAGACATCAGACACTGCTATTGACTGAGGGCTACGAATTCAGAGAATCGATGATAAATTTTATGGGGGTGGAAGGAGAAATACCGAAATACGGAGTCAATGAAGATATGATAACTAAAGCCGGAATGAAAGTGAATTCAAATGTGATGTTTCAGGCCGTAAAAACCAAGGAGGACTGGGAGAATCTATTTGGCAAAGCCAGCGAACAGATAGTAATACAAAGAGACACTATAAGGCAACAGTTAGAAATGATTAACGCACAGAAAGCTGAAATCCTTCATCAGAAGGCCCTTCTTGACAGCCTCGACAAAGAAATAGTGACTAAAGAGAAAACTTTGACTGAGAAGCAAAAAGTACTTAACAGACAATTTGAACAGATAAGCAAACAAAGGGGAGAAATTACAGTTCAGAAACAGACTATAGTTGTCCAGCAGAATGCGGTTCAGGTTCAAAAGGACACTCTTGAGAAACAGAAGGGAAAGATTACAGTTCAACTGGCCAGGATTGATGAGCAGCTTAAAAGAATTTCAGAACAGGACAGCAAGATTAAAGTTCAGCTTGAAGCAATTGAAAAACAAAAGCTCGTGCTTTATTTTGTTCTGTTAGCCCTTGTTCTTGTCAGCATCCTGGGATATTATATTTACAGAGGGTATAAAATTAAAAAAGAGGCCAATATCAAACTTGAGGAGAAAAACAAGACCATCTCAATACAGAAGGATGAAATTGAAAAGCAGAGGGATCTGGCTGCCGCACAAAGGGATCAGATCGGATACCAGAAAAGGCATATTGAAGATAGTATCATGTATGCCAAGAGGATACAGACTGCCTTGATTCCATCTCTTGAACTATTCAGCGATAAGCTTGAACACTTCGTTCTGTATAAACCTCTCGCAATTGTCAGCGGTGATTTTTACTGGGTAAGTGCACAGGCCAATCCCCAGGTGATAATATCTGCCGATTGTACCGGACATGGAGTTCCCGGGGCATTCATGAGTATGCTGGGAGTAACACTGCTTAATGAAATCATCAATGGCAAACAGATTCTTATGCCCGACCAGATAATTGAAAACCTGCGCCAGGGAATAATAAAGTCGTTAAAACAGGTTGCAGAAGAGGATAGTATTAAAGATGGAATGGATATTGCCGTATGTGTTGTTGATTTCGATAAGAATATTCTCTGGTATGCCGGAGCCAATAGTCCGCTTTATCATGTAAGAGGAGGGGAACTGACTCACTACAGGGCAGATAAGATGCCGGTGGCAATCCATTATAAGATGGAACCATTCACCTTGCATAAGATAGATCTTCAGAAAGGTGATGCGTTTTATATTTTCTCTGATGGTTTTGCTGATCAGTTTGGCGGGCCAAAACAGAAAAAATTCATGTCGATGCAACTAAGGGAGACTCTCGTAGCTATGACGGGTATGCCGATGCTTAAACAGGGAGAGCGGCTAAATGAGATATTTGAGGAATGGCGAGGTGACAGCCCCCAGATTGATGATGTGACTTTAATCGGTGTCAGATATTGATTATCTGCAAACCCATTTGGTTGTGACACCTAATAATGTGGAATTAGGGGTAGCTTCAATAGCAATTAACTCCGCATCGCAATATTCACTGTCAGTGCCGGTAGTTAAAAGAGTTCCCCCTGAATCATAGGTGTTTTGCGAACAAACTTTACAATTTTTTGTACATGTAGTAACTGACAACGCAATAAAAATAAAACCTGCAACGTACATTAATTTTCTTTTCATACCTGTTATTTTAAACAAAGATACTAAAACTCTTTTCTTACAAAACCAGTTTTTGAATTAAATGGTTGCAAAGGGGAAATAATATTGAGGTTGATGCATCAAACTATTAAAATGACAGTCATTAGAGCAGGAATGAAAATATTTATAAATTGCATAAAAATTAATTGTCATGGAAGATTCAAAAATGAAAAAACATGTAACCGTAGTTGCAGCGATTCAAATAGGCTTCGCAATACTCGGTCTGATTCTTGCCGTAATTATATTCTTTGTCATGAATTTTGCAAGAGGACAAGTTGGAGATGACAACACAGGCAGGATGGTTCTTGGGTTTTTATCAGTAAGTCTGCCTATTCTGTTCGGATTTTTGTCGACTCTCGGACTTGTAGGCGGAATCGGACTCTTAGCATATCGTCCCTGGGCAAGATACATTGTAATGGTTGTTTCAGCACTGGGTTGCCTGAATATCCCCATAGGAACCCTGAAGGGGGTCTATTCACTGTGGGTATTACTGCAGGATGATACAATAAAATTATTCGAACAGAAATAAAATCTGAAAAAATATTGGTGTAGAGACGCCCAATTTGGGCGTCTCTACTTATTTTTGCAGGATAATTAACTGTTTTATTATGGCAGACGACAACAAGATTATTTTTTCGATGTTTAGAGTAGGGAAATCGTTCCCGCCCCACAGACAGGTGCTTAAAGACATTTCTCTCTCATTCTTCCTTGGTGCCAAGATTGGAATAATTGGTTTGAATGGTTCTGGAAAATCAACACTGCTCAAAATCATTGCCGGTATGGAGAAAGAGTACCAGGGAGATGTTACCTTTCTTCCGGGCTACACTGTGGGACATCTATCACAGGATCCGTTGCTTGAGGAAACCCGTACTGTGAGGGAAATTGTTGAGGAGGGGGTGAAGGATATTATGGAGATTATTAAGGAATTTGAAAAGATTAACAACAGCTTCGGAGAACCGGAGGTTTATGAGAATCCTGATAAGATGCAACAACTTATGGACAGACAGGCCATACTTCAGGAGAAGATAGACTATTCCGACGGCTGGAATATCGAACATAAGCTGGAACGCGCAATGGATGCCCTGCGGTGTCCTGACAGCAACGCTAGGGTTAATGTTCTTTCAGGTGGAGAGCGCAGAAGGGTGGCCCTGTGCCGGTTACTTTTACAACAACCCGATATATTGCTTCTTGATGAGCCTACAAACCACCTGGACGCTGAATCGGTGCAATGGCTTGAGACTACACTGAAACAGTATAACGGGACCGTAATATGTATCACACACGACCGATATTTTCTTGATAATGTTGCCGGTTGGATACTTGAACTCGACCGGGGTGAAGGGATACCCTGGAAAGGCAACTATTCTTCGTGGCTTGAGCAGAAAGCGAAAAGGCTTGAATCAGAGGAAAAGGGGAATATTAAAAGAAGAAAGATACTTGAACGTGAGCTTGAATGGGTAAGAATGTCGCCCAAAGCACGACATGCAAAATCAAAAGCAAGATTAGGCGCCTATGAAAACCTTCTTAATCAGGATGTAAAACAGAAGGAAGATAAGCTTGAAATATTCATTCCAAACGGACCAAGACTCGGGGATAAAGTAATAGAAGCCAGGTTAGTCACAAAGTCATTTGATGATAAATTGCTCTTTGAAGATCTTGAATTCAGCCTTCCTCCGAACGGAATTGTTGGGGTTATCGGACCAAACGGAGCAGGAAAAACCACTCTCTTCAGAATGATAATGAGACAGGAACAGGCAACGAAGGGAACATTCACAATAGGAGAAACCGTCACTCTTGGGTATGTTGATCAGGCACATGCTGCAATTGATCCGGCTAAAACAGTATATGAAGTTATTTCAGGTGGTCAGAACGACGTAATGGTGGGAAACCGTCTGGTTAATGCCAGAGCTTATGTTGCCCGGTTTAATTTCACAGGAGCCGATCAGGAAAAGAAATGCGGCATACTGTCGGGAGGGGAGCGAAACAGGCTACACCTTGCTCTTACACTCAAATCAGGAGCAAATGTTCTGCTTCTCGACGAACCAACTAACGATATTGATGTTAATACATTAAGAGCCCTTGAGGAAGGGCTTGAGAATTTTGCAGGATGCGCTGTTATAATATCCCACGACAGATGGTTTCTCGACAGGGTCACAACTCACATGCTGGCTTTTGAGGGGAACTCTAAGGTAGTATGGTTCGAAGGTAATTACTCCGATTATGAAGAGAATTATAAAAAGAGAGTTGCCGATACAACTCCGGCAAGAATAAAGTATAAGAAGCTGGTGTAAAGATGCAGGGCTCGGGGCAAAAGAATGAATCCGCCGGAGGCGGAGAAATGAGGAACCGAGTCCCGATTTATCGGGACGAGCTCACCGAAGGTAATCTCCATATTAAGCAAAAGAAAGATTTACATAAAAAATAAATTTTAACTATAGACGATCTTAATGGAAACGAAATATTTAACTTCTTTTGTATCAACTCTTTTCATCTTTTTTCTGACTACCCAATTTTCCTCCGGGGCAGCTATGCCGAAAGATTCTTTGAATGTTCCTTCATTTGATAAAATTTATATTTATAACAAGACTACCACACCTCAGAATGTAATCATAATGATTTCAGGTGAATCCGGATGGAAATCAGGGGTTGCCGGCATTTCTCAGACATTTTCTGAAATGAATTCGCTTGTTATCGGAATAGATATTCTGAGATATTATAAAAATCTAAAACAACGGACAGAAGATTGCTATAACGTTGCTGCAGATTTTGTTGAACTGGCAACAGAGGTGGAGAAGAAATACGATTTTCCCGATTATCAGCCACCGGTCATCATGGGTTATTCAACAGGAGCCACCCTCGTCTATGGAATCCTGGCCCAGGGCAGGCCGGGGACATTTGTTGGTGGAATATCAGTAGGCTTTTGTCCAAACATTGAAATTGGGAAATTGTTATGTCAGATAAATGGTCTCACCGAAACTGTTGAAATCCCCGGGGGAAAATTTCTTTTTAAGCCTGATGAAAAACTCGGAAATCCATGGATCGTTCTTATGGGTCAGGATGACAAAGTATGCAATTATTCGACTGTGGCTGAATTTGTCTCTAAAACCAAAGATGCGGAACTGGTTTCTCTTCCAAAAGTCAGTCATGGATATTCAAAATCGAGTGAGTTTATGCCTCAATGGAAGGATGCTTTTAACCGTTTAATCGAAAGATATGAAAAAGATAAACCTCCAAGAGTTAATATTGATGATGTAAAGAACCTCCCTTTAGTTATAACAAATTCCAAAATTCAGGAAAGGCAAATGCCCGTCGCACTTTTAATTTCCGGTGATGGAGGATGGTATGGGTTTGAGCAAAATATAGCTGATCATCTTGCCAAACAAGGAATTCCGACAGTAGGTCTCGATTCAAAAAAATATTTCTGGAAACGGCGTACTCCTGAACAGACTGCAGCAGACATAGCAAAAGCCCTGAGCTTTTATGGCAAAGAATGGGGAAGGGACAAGTTTGTACTGATAGGTTATTCCCTCGGCGCTGAAATTGTTCCGTTTATTGTAAATGACCTGCCTGAGGAGATAAAATCAAAGATTGAATCTGCAGTGCTTTTATCTCCTGCCACAACTACAGACTTTGAGATTCATATTTCAAACATGTTGGGAATGGGTAATCGGCAGAATACCTACAATACAATCGATGAGATCATTAAGATGCAGAGCATTCCAACTCTGATAATATTCGGAGATGGCGAAAAAACTGAAATCCCTGCACTATTAAGCGGAACCTCTGTCATAATCAGAAAAATACCAGGAGATCATCATTATAAATTTAACCTTCCATTGATCATGCAGACTATGAAAGACAATAAAGCGTTTTGAAAACAGTACCTTTGGATTGGTTGTTTAAAAAATTCAATAACACAAAAATGCTATTCGAAGTAAGCTTGAGAGTTGAAAATGGTAACTTTGATTAACATTCTATGATTAAAGAAAACTCATCAGCCTCCATCCGGAACTTTTTTAGAGAAAAGGTCTTCATATTTCTTAATGAAAATGCCAGGCTGATCACTCAATTCCTTTTTACTGCCTTGTTTATTATTCTGGCAGCATGGTTTACTTTTCATCAGAAACGTGAACTATTACACGTAAGGATTATTCTTTCCGATGCGAACAGATACTGGGTACTCGCCGGACTGGGTCTTGTTCTCTTTTATATTTTTATTCAGGGGGTGATGTACGTGACATCATTTGCCTCAATAGATACAAAACTTAAACTTTGGGATGCAATTATACTTTTTCTCAAACGCAATTTCATCAGTGTTTTTCTTCCTGCAGGGGCTGTATCATCGCTTGTATTTTTCAGTAATGAAATAGAAAGAAAAGGGATATCCAGAACACAGGTTTATTTTGCCTCTACAATTTATGCTTTTGTAGGAATTCTTTCTGTTGTAATTGTTGCCATACCTGCATTTCTTTTTGTTGTTTCGGGAGGGAGTATTGGCATGGGGAAATGGTATGCCCTTGCAGGAGTAATACTGATTTTGCTCTTGTTTGTTTTTGTTTATTATTCACTTATAAGAAAAGGAAGGCTTTACAAAATGATTGTAAAGTTTTATCCTAAAGCAGAACTATTTATCGAGGAGTTGAAAAACAATAAGATTAACAGGAAACAATTTGTTTATACTATCCTGGTATCTGTGCTTATTGAGTTTGTTGGGATCGCACATGTCTATATATCGATGATTGCCCTTAATTTTACACCATCTCTTTCAACTGCAATCGTAGCCTATATTGTTGTGGTGATATTTCTTATTATATCACCATTTCTGCGAGGACTTGGAGCCATCGAGGTCTCAATGGTCTATGTTCTTACTCGATCAGGATTCACTAATGCTGATTCGATTGCAATAACACTTCTCTTCAGGTTTTTTGAATTCTGGCTTCCTCTTTTGACCGGTGTAGTGAGCTTCATGTTAAAGGTTGATAAATTGATAATGCGGATCTTTCCGGCCGTTTTGATCTTTGCTCTTGGTATTGTGAACATCATCTCCGTGTTGACACCTGCACTTCCTGAAAGAGTCAGGCTTTTAAAAGATTATCTCCTTGTCGATTTTGTGAGTTTTTCAAACAGCTTTGTATTCATCGCAGGATTATTTCTGCTTGTTACAGCGGCATTCATGCTGAGAGGATTAAGAACAGCATGGTGGTTCGCTATTGCATTAAGCATAATTTCTGTTTTTGGGAATATTACCAAAGGTATTGACTATGAAGAAGCTGCAATTGCACTTTTGATTGTCGGCTCACTCATAGCGACAAGAAAAGAGTACCATTTAAAAACAAATCCAAGACTGGGAACCGTCGGGTTGCAGACAGCCATGTTAAGTATGGCAGCTGTAATGTTATATGGAGTGGTTGGATTTTATTTTCTTGACAAAAAACATTTTCAGATTGATTTCAATATTTATCAGTCATTCTGGTATACACTTCAGAACTTTTTTCTTATTGGCAGCAACGATCTGATTCCTCATGACGCTTTTGCCCGCGATTTTATTTACCTCATTAAGATAAGTGGTTTTGCTTCAATTTCATTTCTGGTTTATTCTCTTGTAAGGCCCTACGTATACAAGATTACACCTACCGATGAGGAAATAGCAAGAGCAAAATCCCTGACAGAGCAATTTGGAAATTCCTCTCTCGACTTTTTCAAGACATATTCTGATAAATTTATTTATACTCCTCCCGAGATTAATGCATATATCTCATACAGGGTTAACACAAATTTTGCGGTGGTTCTTGAAAACCCAGTGGCAGAAAACATGGAAGAGATGAAAAAATGTATCGACTCGTTCAGTAAATACGCTTATGAAAACGGGCTTAAAGAGATATATTACAGGGTGTCAAAGGAGAGCCTGCCAATATATCATGAATTGTCAAAAAAGAGTCTTTTCCTTGGCCAGGAAGGAGTTGTTGACCTTAACTCGTTTTCGCTTGAAGGAGGCGAGAAAAAATCCATCCGGAACGCCCTGAATAAAATTAAGGAACAGGGCTATACTACACATATAAACACTCCTCCTCTCCGTGACGGTCTGATCCAGAAACTTAAAGCAGTAAGTGATGAATGGCTGAAACTTACAGAACGCGAAGAAATTATCTTTTCACAGGGGATGTTTGTTGAAAAAGAGTTAAAATTGCAAACTGTAATCTCCGTGGAGAACAGTGAAGAAAAGATCATTGCTTTCCTGAATATCATTCCCGATTATGTAAAAAATGAAGGGACATATGACCTGCTCAGGAAAACCGCAGATGCGCCTAACGGGATTATGGACTATATACTTATTGAGCTTTTCAAATATTTTAAAGACAATGGAATACAATATATTAACCTGGGTTTTGCACCAATGTCAGGGCTTGATGATCCGCACAACTTTACAGAAAAATCAATGAAGTTTGCTTACGAAAAAATCCGTTCTTTTTCTAATTATAAAGGACAAAGGGACTATAAAGATAAGTTTAATCCAAAGTGGAATGATAAATTTCTGATCTATACCAATGACTACGATCTGCTTCAGGTTCCCGGAGTATTGTCAAAAGTGATTAAACCCTGAAATTCTGTTTTCAACCGTTTGTTACTGACTATTACTGATTTTCGATATTCATTTTTACGAAAATAATTGACACATTTGTATCGATTGTTAATTATCATGAAATGAAGCGATATCTTTCTCTGGTCTGCATTTTTTTCTGCACATACATATCTTCTCATTCTCAAAGCTTTACAGACAGTAATCTTCCCATTGTTTTAATTAATACCGACGGAGGAGTGGAAATACCCGATTCCCCCAGGGTACTTGCAACTATGAAAATTATCTATAAAGGCCAGGGATTGCGAAATTATGTTATAGATCAGAATACTGCAGGTTATCTGAACTATAATGGCAGGATAAACATAGAGATACGGGGCTCAAGTTCCCAGGTGCTCCCCAAAAAACAATTCGGACTAACTACTTTAAAAGCTGATAATATTTCAAATAATAATGTATCTATACTCGGGTTGCCAAGTGATAATGACTGGATTCTTAACGGACTTGGATTCGAACCTTCACTTATACGCGATTATCTCTGTTATAATTTATCTAGGAGTATTGGTGAGTACGCCAGCAGAACAGTTTATTGCGAGTTGATGATAAATGGATCTTATAACGGACTGTATGTCCTTCAGGAAAAAATTAAACAGGGATCCGACAGAGTCGACATTATGAAAATAGGCACACTCGACAACACTTCTCCTGCTGTTACCGGCGGATATATCACAAAAGCTGATAAAACAACAGGTAATGATCCTGTTGCCTGGACGATGTCAAGTTATATTGGAACAAACGATGTTACATTCATTCATGATCAGCCTAAACCCGAGAATGTAACATCACAGCAAAACGACTATATCCACGCTGAGTTTGATAAGCTTAGTGTCACTGCCTCAACGGGTAATACATCCCTTGAAAATGGATATCCTTCGGTGATAGATATACCCTCCTTCGTAGATTTTATGATAATAAGTGAATTGTCGGCAAATGCCGACGCATATCAGTTCAGCACCTTTTATCATAAAGACAGGAATGGCAAATTAAGAGCAGGTCCCATCTGGGATAATAACCTGACTTTTGGAAATGACTTGTTTCTGTGGGGCTTTGACAGAAGTAAAACAGATACATGGCAATTTGCAAATGGCGACAATGAGGGTCCTAAATTCTGGAAAGACCTTTTTTCAAACGCCAAGTTCAGATGTTACCTTTCCAAAAGATGGAACCAACTTATCCAGCCAGGCCAGCCGCTGAATTTATTGGTTATAGAAACTTTGATGGACCAGACCGTTGCCACAATAAGTGAGGCAATCGCAAGGGAGAACGCAAAATGGGGAACTGTGACTGGTTTTTCAACAGAGATAAGCAATATGAAAGACTGGCTGAAACAGAGAATTGCATGGATGACAACAGCTATTGGTCCATATTCCGATTGCAGCACTGTGGAAATTCCTTCGCTTGTAATAACCAAAATCATGTACAATCCAAACACCAGTATTGATTTTCCGGTAAGCAACGACCAGGAATTCATTGAAATACAAAATACCGGGAATAGTACAGTTGATTTGACAGGTGTTTATTTCAGCGGAACGGGATTTGTTTACCAATTCCCTGCCTTTTCAGAAATTTTTCCGGCTTCACGAAAAATTCTTGCCAGCAATTCGTCCGTTTTCATGGCAAAATATGGGATCCCTGCATCAGGTCAGTTTACAAGAAACTTGTCAAATAAAGGCGAAAAACTTGTTTTGGCTGACGGTTTTGGAAATGTTATTGACAGTGTCAGGTATTCCAATCTGCCCCCCTGGCCTAATGCTGACGGTAACGGGTACTACCTGCAATTAACCGATCCTGATTCAGATAATAGTATTGCAACAAACTGGACAGCATCAACAAATACCATTGTATCTGTACAGGAGACTGAAAACAGCAAAAGGCTGAAGTTCTACCCCACACCTGTAAAGGATAATCTAACTATAGAATCCTCAACTGCAATTAAAATAGTGGAGCTATTTGATTTTCAGGGAAGGTTAATACGAAAGATTGAGGTTAACTCTGAAGTATATAAACTTGATATGAGCAATTGTTCACAGGGTATTTATATGATCATGGTAATTTCACCTGACGGGAATTTTGTACAAAAAATCATTAAGGAATAAATTATATATTCTGTTCATCAGTCAGACAACAAACTGACAGATTTACTGTTTATATGAATAAACAAGGATAAACAGCTTCAGCAATAATCAGTTTGAGGTATTATGGTGAAGTATGGGGCTGACTAAAAATCCTTTGTGTACCCCACAAAGTAACACAGAAGGAAAAAGAAGAAATAATGTCTCAGTATAAATTCCCTATTTAAATTTTATGAGAATAAAAATTTGTTTAATAATACTGTTTTTTCTGTTGTTTGGTGAATTGACGGGACTTTCTGAGAATGAACCAACTAAGTCAGCTACAATAAGTGGTTTTATAAGGGATGCCAAAACCGGCGAATCATTAACCGGAGCAGTTATTTATCCTAAGGAAAATCCAACTATAGGAATTACTTCAAATTCTTACGGATATTTTTCACTTACACTTCCTGTCGGAAAATATACAATTATAGTTCAGTTCCTGGGGTTTAAAACCAGGATCGTTTCTCTGGATTTAATAGAAAACGTGAAGCTGAATCTCGACATGGAAGAAGAATCTATTGCTTTAAAAGAAATAACAGTCATAGGAGAGAAGAATAACATAAATGTTGTTCAGAATGAGTTGATTTCAAAGATCAATGTTAAGGAAATACAGAATATCCCAGTTATACTTGGTGAAAAGGATATATTAAAAACCATTCAGTTGTTGCCAGGCGTTACACCGGCCGGAGAGGGAAATGCGGGATTTTATGTAAGGGGAGGCGGCGTTGACCAAAACCTTATCCTTCTCGACGAAGCCCCGGTCTATAACCCGTCACATCTTCTTGGATTCTTTTCGACTTTTAACTCCGACGCAATAAAAGATATTACATTATATAAGGGCGGTTTCCCGGCTGAATATGGTGGTCGGTTATCATCGGTGGTTGATATTAAAATGAATGAAGGTAATAATAAGGAATACCGTGTTTCGGGGGGTATAGGAATTATAGCTTCCCGGTTATCTGTTGAGGGACCAATATTCAAGAATAGGGGCTCCTTTATGATCGCCGCCCGAAGAACATATGCTGATGTCTTTCTTAAGCTACTTCCGGGAAAAGGGGCCGATTCCACCGCCAGCAAATCAACTCTTTATTTCTACGATCTGAACATGAAAGTAAATTATCAGCTCTCTGAACGGGACCGGTTATATTTTTCATGTTACCTGGGAAGGGATAACTTCAACCTGGGCGGAACAGTAGGACTCAATTGGGGAAACGTCACTGCCACAACCAGATGGAACCATATTATTAACGATAAAATCTTTTCCAACACATCAATAATTTTTAATAAGTATAGTTATAATTTTAATGTTGCTGTGGGCAGTAATACCATGAAGGTTATCTCAGAAATCCAGGACTGGAATCTGAAAGAAGATCTTCACTATTATCTGAATTCAAATAATCTGATCAAATTTGGTTTCAACTTCATATATCACACTTTCGTTCCAAGTAAAGTAGACAGTACTGTTTTATTCCATGTAAAATCAGTCGATAACCGTTATGCACTTGAGAATGCTCTTTACATCTCCAATGAACAGACAATTTCACCTCATCTTAAAGCAACATACGGACTGCGCTATTCCCTTTTCAGTTCAATAGGGCCGGGTACAGTTTATACATACGATCAGGTATCGGATGTTGTGGATTCAGCTACTTACCCAAAGGGAAAAATATTCAACACCTATGGAGGATTCGAACCAAGAGTTCTGGTAAATTATATCATCAACGATTCAAGCTCATTCAAGATTTCCTACGCCCGTACCAGGCAGTATATACATTTGTTATCAAATACCACATCAACCACCCCATTTGATCTCTGGGTCCCCAGTAATATAAATATTAAGCCGGAAATTGCAGACCAGTATACTCTTGGTTATTTCAGGAATTTTTCAAAGAACATGTTTGAGACATCGGTTGAGATCTATTATAAAACCATGCAAAACCAGATTGATTATCGTAACGGGGCTAATCTTATTCTGAATAATAAAGTGGAATCGCAGCTGGTATTTGGTAAAGGATGGAGTTATGGTGCGGAGTTTCTGATCAGGAAGAAATATGGGAAGCTGACTGGCTGGATAAGCTACACTCTGTCGAAAACAAAAAGACAGTTCCCGGATATTAACGGGGGAAATATATTTCTGGCCAAACAAGACAGACCAAATAATCTGGCTATTGTTGGCATGTATGAACTCAATGCGAAGCTGACCTTTTCAGCTACATGGATTTTTATCAGTGGAAATGTTGTCACGTTTCCAAGCGGGCGTTATTTAGTCGACGGGAATATTGTACCATACTACACCGAGAGAAACGGTTATCGCATGCCTGATTATCACAGGTTAGATATCGGCCTTACCTGGCAAACGAAAAAAACAGCGAGATTTGAGAGCAACTGGAATTTTTCAATATACAATGCTTATGGGCGTTCTAATGCTTATGCTATAAATTTTCAGCAGGACCCTAATGATCCTACGAAAATGCAGGCAGTACAACTATCTCTCTTCCGGTTTGTTCCGGCTATCACATATAATTTCAGGTTTTAAGATTATACAAAAATGAAGATAATATATAAAACAAGAGTTAAAGACGGGCTGCGGATTATTGTAGCATTAGTAACCCTGCTCTTATCGCCGGCATGCCAGAAAGTGATCAATGTAGATCTGAATGTGGCTGCTCCGCGTATTGTCATTGAAGGAATGGTTAATGACCGGCGAGGATCTTATATGGTTACAATCAGTAAATCGGGTAGTTATTTTAACCAGCCGGCTTTAGAGACAGTATCGGGTGCACAAGTTATAATCAATGACAACACGGGAATAACAGACACTCTGCGAGAAGCCACAGCCGGTGTTTATCTTACCTCTAAAACAAGGGGAATTCCGGGAATAACGTACACTTTAAAAATTGTAGCTGAGGATCAGGAGTATGATGGCACCTCAACCATGATGAGTCATGTGAATATCGATTCTTTGGTTCTGGTAAGAGACATGTCTCAGCGTTTCGATTTTGGTGGAAATAATCAAAAGGATACCCACGTAGATATTCATTGTTTCTTCAGGGATCCCCCTGAGAAGAACTTTTACAGGGTAAGGGTTTTTAAAAACGATTCAATTAATACCGAAAGCTACAGGCTTTATGATGATCAGTACACAAATGGGCAGGAGGTGGAGATGCGTGTTGCTAATGTATCATCAGGTAATACTTACAGGGTAGAGCTTATGTCGCTCGATCAGAAAACCTACGGGTATTATCGGACCCTCGCCGAACTGCTTTATTCTAATCCTATTTTCGGGTCTACACCTGCCAATCCGAACAATAATCTCAGCAATGGGGCATTAGGGTATTTCGGGGCATGCGCCATTTCATCCAAAACGATGGTCATAACCGATTCGCTTATCAATTCGGTGAAGTAGACTGTTATTCCCAACTCTAACTATTCAGTGTACTTCACCCGTGCTTATCTTTTTTGAATTTTGCCCCAGGGGGCCAATCCTATTTCTTCAGACTTGCTTTTGAAAAGATATACTCTGGAATTTTAGTGTTGAATTCAATTTCCATCATCTGGAACTCAGTTCCTTCGCCTTCTTTCAGAACATCCTTAAAAAGTATTTTTTTCGGATACCACCTGCCCTGTATCTGCAGTATATCTGACAGTTCCATTTTTTTCAGGAGAAGACCGCTTTTAGCGTAAAGTTCCTTTTTTAACGGGATGAAACGGTCTTTATCAACCCATACTTTCTGAGACTGGTAAGCAACATCAGAAGTATTTGCAGTAAGAGTAATTACCCAGCAATTGCGATCCCCTATTTTTTCTTCACCATCTACTTTACCTGTGTAGTGGTTGAGCAGATGCGGATCTTCCATCATGTCTTCATATGAGAGGTCCGAGCCCATCACCGATTGCCTCAGCATATGGCCTGATATCTGTATGATTCTATCAGTGGAAGGCGAAAAAATCCAAAGCTGATCTTCAAGTTTAAGCATTTTGGTCCCCTGTTCACGAGGTGGGGATATGTACTCCGTATATGATTTCTTCTCACCTACGCTCCATGATTTGGATTCAACAGTCCGGGTATTTCTTGGGTTATGAATCACCATTTTTGAAGTAAAGACCCTGCTTTCAGCCGACATATTTTTGTCGACTTTTTCTATTATTTCCTTTGCGGAGGGATTCTGTGCATTTATTGAAACACAGAGCAATAACATCGGCATAACTAATTTTTTCATGCTTCTAATTCTTTAAATAATTGGGCTGTTTTGCGTTTGTAAATTCCAATCCCCGAAAGCATTGTTCCAATAACAGTAGATATCAATCCGGGAATAAATCCGATAAAAAAAGCAATTGAGGTAATCCTTGTATGGAATACTGCCGGCATGAGAATAGTTGCATTTTTCATCATTGAGCTCAGATCAAGTCCGTGATGCTCGAGATAAAGTGATCCGAGCAATCCAATCGATGTGCCAACGATTGAGCCAATAAGGCCGATTAGAACCGACTCATAAATCATGGTTTTGTATATATGCGAATAATCCTCACCTATTGCCAGCCTTATTCCAAATTCTGAATATCTTCTTAATCCGCCCAGTAAACCTGCGTTCCATAAAACCAGTGACATGGACAATACAAATATAAAGACAGCGAAGCCTCCAACTGCTTTTATCTGATCTATCATCTTTCCAAGACTGTTCTGTTGCCGCAGAGTAGTGATAACCGGAGCATATTCATCATTTGAAGCCGGGAAGAGTCTGTTAAACTTTGTAACCACCTGACCTATTTTCTCTTCATCATAATAATTATCTGCCAGATAGCCAACTATCTCGCCAGCTGCATTATTCATATCCAAGGCATTTCGTACATCTTCAAGATCCACAATAACCGAACCCTGGTCCATCGGGCCGGTTCCAAAAACAATAGTTCCACTTACAGTGTAATTTGACATTGCCATGCTGCCGTTCATAGTGGACCCTATAAGAGTTACCGTATCACCCGGATTCACTTTAAGCTTTCTGGAGAACTCATCACTCATAAGTATCTCTCCGGAATGATTCGGCAGTCTACCTCTGCGTAAAGATTTTTCAAGATTGAATCGTTCAATTTCAGAACGGTCCCCGGAGAGCATATCGATACCAAATCCTATTGCAGGTCCCTGTGTCCGGGTTTCACCCTTCGAATCGGGAGCATCAATCAACCCGCCAAAATGAATCCGTTGTCCCCATGTCATTTCAGGAATGTCCTTTTTCAACATGACCAGGAGAGTATCTACACCGATAAGCGCCAGATCGTTAGGTACCTGGTCAACATTCTTTGCATAAGCTGCGGTCATAATCTTTACATGACCAGCATTGAAGCGTGCATTCAATTCTATACTGTCATTCAGAATCCCTCTTAACCAGCAATACAGAAACACAGTAAGCATTACCCCAATGATGACTATCACAACAGGAAGAAGGCTTCGTTGCTTATCTCTTAATATCCCTTTTAATAAAAATCTGATCATTGTATTTTCCCCCTTAAAGCTTCTGTTGGTTTCATTTTTGCAATCCTTCGTGAAGGCAAATAGCTGACAATGGTTGTTGTAAGCAGGATTAAAAGAATAGTCGTAATAACCAGTCCAATGCTGTAAACAGGATATATCTTATCTGCCACTGCCAGTCCAAAACCTTTGCTGCCTCCCGGTAATGACATTCCATGACTGGCCTGTATGGCAAGTAACGGTATTCCGTAAAGTGCTGCAAGGAGGCCTGCCAAAACGGAATTAAGCGAGCCTTCAATTGTGAACAGGCCTACTACCTGTCTGCGTGTCATCCCCAGTGCAATATATGTGCCTATTTCTTTTTGTCGTCTGAAAATAGATAATACCTGGGTGTCAAAAATAGCCAGCATGGCAAGGCTTAACAGAATAATATATAATATTATGCCTCCGACAGATTTCATTTTAATAAGATCAGTAATGGATTTAAGAAGAACTTCATTAGTCTTGAAGTTCCATCCATCAGCAACTACCGGTCCCTGTTCATCTTTATTCCAGACTATGATTGTCGCTTCTCCCGGCATATCCATCATTTTTTGAAGCCGGGCGATTGGGACCCATATCTGGCCCATATCTATTGTAGGCACATCGGTATCAAATATTTCTGTTATTTTTATGTTGCCTGCATCAAAAGTTCCGTGTGCATCGCGCCATCTGAGAGTAATCAGATCTCCCACCTTAATCCTGTTATCCGTAGCAGTATTTCTGCCAATTAATGCCGGAATTTCATCGCTGTTGTTAATGAAGTTAGAACTGGGGATTTTCAGTAACTTCTGATTCGAATTAATTCCCTTTACAAGAATGCTTTGAATGCGGCCACGCGGATAAATAGTTCCCTGTGTTATAAGAATAGAAGCAATCTCTCCTTTTGAGACGAGGGTATCGAAGATCGGTGGAATTTTTGAATGAGCTTCGGTTAATGAAAATGGATCATATGGGTCATAATTTTTTTGCCAGTACTGACCCCCGCCAGTTTCCCATTTGATAGTTTCATTTTTTGCCTGTCTGTCCCATCCATCAAGCAAGCCTTTATGCCAGATTATAATCAGGAATGAGAAAGAAAGCACAATCACATTTAACCAGGTTCTAAGACCTGCTCCAATGAGATTCTTTGTTGCTAATTTGAATAATAAATTCATGGTTCCAGGGATTTAATTATTCTTGATTTCATCCGTGGTAACTTTCCCGTCAACAAGGGAAATCTTTCGCTTCAGGTAGCCAATTACTTTATCATCATGGGTAGCAAAAATGAATGTTGTTCCGAATTCTTTATTCAGCTGAACCATCGTTTTGAGTATGTGATGTGAATTGGCAGCATCAAGATTTGCTGTTGGTTCATCTGCAAGTACTATTTTCGGTTTCTTTACCATAGCCCTCGCGATTGCAACTCTCTGGCATTCACCTCCTGAGAGCTGAGCTGGCTTGGACTTTACCTTGTCTGTGAGGCCGAGCCATTCAAGGGAATCCATTACCATTTTCCTGCGTTGATTATCATCAAACCTGAGGAGAAGAAGAGGGAATTCCACATTTTCGAAAACAGTATAAACCGGAAGGAGATTATAACTCTGAAAGATAAATCCAAGCTGTGACCTTCGAAGCAATGCCGCCTGTTTTGGATTCAGGTCGGAGATTGACTGTCCAAGTACAATAGCACTCCCTTCAGAAGGAGAATCGAGAGAACCAATAATGTTAAGAAGTGTAGTTTTCCCGCTGCCGCTTGGTCCTACGACACCTGTAAACTCGGCTTTTCTGATTGTGAGATCTATGCCGTTCAACGCTGTGAATCTTCCTCCGGAGGTGAGGAAGTGTTTTTTTAGACCGTCAATTGAAATAAGTGTTGAATTTTCCATGATTGATATATAAATACTTTGTTTACATTTTTTTCGTTTTGCTTCTTAATGTTCGAGAATTATTCCCCCTTTAGGGGGATCCCGCAAAGCGGGAGGGGGCCTTCCTTCTCAAAAATTAAACACTACCATAAACTGTACTCCTTTCCCGGAAAACATATTATTCCCTGTTATGTTATTATAGATTGCAAAATTCTCAGGATTCCAAAAAAGGAACAAATAATAAGTCCAGTTATCGCTTTGTCTTTGAAGATTAATAAACCGGTACCATGATTTATTAGTCAAGTTGTAATAAATTATACTTCCTATTTTGTTAATGCCAATAGGGTAATTTAATGTAAGTGAAGTAAATGTCTGGTTAATGCCGGCATTAAAAACCTCTCCGGCAGTACTGTATCTGAAAAACTCTGATGCAACATATAATCCATTTCCTATGCTGAAGGTATAATCAATACCGAGAGTGAATAATTTGGTCCATGGCTGGAAATAAGCGGAATCAGGTTTACTGTGGGTGAGCGAATACTCTGCCCATACCCCGGGACCGATATCCCATTTGCCATCGAGCCCGATCTTATCCTCCGGATAAGTCGCAGCACCATGAATAAGCAACGGATTTAATACTCCTGATAAATCGGCAGTACGGTGATGATATGAGAGAGCCACTTCTCCTTTTGGGACCGGGAATTGCATTCTTCCTCCGAATTCAGGAACTTTCCTGGCTGACGGCACTGTTTCCCATCCTTTGGTTTTATCATTTCCCCAAAGAACCCATAACCATGCATTGGCATTATTTTGGAAGTAGTATCTGCCAAGAAGTCCATACACTCCATCGGTGAGCTGAAGAGGATCGCGGGGATCGATATGATCGAACCACATAAGCGGGCGAAGCATGCTGGCAGAACCAAAATTTATTTTCTGCAGACCGGCCCTGAGCTCAAATCGTTCGGTACTTAATCTGATCCAGAGTCTGTATGGTTTGATTTTTGAGTCGGATGCATCACTGGATGAACCATCAAAATGATAATTCAAATAAGTGTCGAATGATATTTCGGAATCAAATTTAAGGTTGTTCTTAAAACTTTTTCCAATGGACAGGGTCGGAAGAAATCTTAACCCTGTCTGGACCTGGACAGGATTGGCAAAGTTCAAACCGGAATAAGCATCCACCTGTCCCTTAAATTTAAGAAGACTGTCCTGGGCATTGAGCTGAGGCAACGCCAGAATTAGGAGCAGGCTTATATTAAATTTCAGCATTTTCATTTATTTTTCCCCATTCTTCCTTGGCATAATTCCATAAAAAAAGAAAGTCATAACTTCTGAAATCATTTGTTCAGGATTGGGATAAATATCAACCAATCGTGAGTCGGTAAGCATTTCTGTTAAATTGTTAAGGAAATAGAGCATAAATTCAGGTTTAACATCACTACGTATTTTACCTGTTTTCTGTGAATCACGGATATCACCAAGATAAATCCCAATCATTCTCTTTTTGATGTTATCAATTGTCTCGAATAATTCTTGATCCGGATTTTTATAAATATCATCCAAAAGCTCCTGACTCATTTCGTGAGTATTGCTCATTTTAAGATTAAGCACCTTTTTAACCTTTTCTTCGTAAGGAATATCGCTATTGTATATTTCTTTATAAGCTATTATTCCTGATTCGAACATCTCTTCAATAAGGTACTTTGCTATGGCTGTTTTATTACTGAAGTATTTGTAACAGGTCATCTTGCTTACTCCGGCATCCTGGCATATTTCTTCAATAGTCACCCTTCTTAAACCATGTTTCCAGAAGAGCGATTTTGCCGCATTAACGATAGCTTTAAATTTATCAGATTGCTTTTCCATGGAAATTACGAATTATAAAAAAGTGTACAAACATAATATAAAAATACAAATAACGTATATTATATAGAAGAATGTTTTTTCGAACAAATAATTTCGTACAAGTATCCTGAAAATAAAATGTAAATATGAGGGATTCGTAAAGAATAATTGGTAATTAAATAGAATGCGAATTATATTTGACGTTAATTGAGATTTAAAACACTTTTATGTGAGAAAATTAATTTTAATATTTCTATTTGTCAATTTCAATACAGTCGCTTTTAATCAGGTTATTAAAGGAACTATATTAGATAGAAAAACTGATAGTACAATTTGCAGTGCATCGATCTATATCAATGGAACATTTGTAGGTACCCTGTCAGATCTGAATGGAAATTTTGAATTAGACATCTCAAAAAATGGTTCAAGACCAATAACTATAAGCTCAATAGGCTATAATTCTGTTACTCTGACCGATTTTTCAACTGATAAACCATTATTAGTTTATATGACGCCCAAGGTATATGAAGTGAAGGAAGTTGTCATTTCATCAAAATCCCTTGTCAAGCGAAGAAAAGCTAATTTGAATTTGTTTAAAAATGTATTTCTTGGAACAACATCCAATGCGCGGAGTTGTGAAATAATTAATGAAAACGATATTACCTTCAACTATGACTCCGATCATGATACTCTGAAGGTATTTTCTTCAAAGCCAATACTCATTAACAACAGGTCACTGGGGTATAAAATCACTTATTATCTCGACAGGTTTGAGTATTATAAAAGAGCCAGGGACATATTTTTTTCAGGAAGTCTGATCTTCAACGAAGATTTAGCAATTGAAGAAGCACATAAAGAGGTATATGAAAGAAGAAGAAAAATCGCCTACCTTGGATCGAGAATGCACTTTTTCAGAGCCCTTTGGGCAGATGATTTAATATCTGAAGGATTTAGTGTAAAAAATTCAGCTAATAAATATCTGAACTACAAAGATATTGTTGAAGATAGTCGCCGGGATTCTCTTAAAAATCTTACAAAATTTCTTAAATACAACGGAACCCTGCGTGTAATATATAACACAAGATTAAGTAATATTATTTTTCTTAAAGAGAAAGTTTACTTTGATAAAGATGGATATTTCGATCAAACGGGCAGGAGCATAAGCTGGGAAGGCGATATGATGGACCAGCGCATTGGGGATTTGCTTCCATATACTTATAAAATCGAATAATATCAACCGTTAACATCGTTTATAATTTATTGTCAGTCTGCGGGTTTTAAATAGCATTTCGCATACTGTTTCAGCACGGTTATCTGGAAAATTTGCCTGTTGGTATAACAGATTTGATGATTTATTTTACAATTGCTCCTTTTGTAAAATAATTAAATCAAATCAATATGTTTAAAAGTTTCTTCAAAATAGCATTACGCTACTTGTGGCGCAAAAAAACCTATAGCATACTTAATTTTGTTTGCCTGACCTTTGGACTTACCTGTGCAATTATTACAGTACTCTACATACGGAATGTTTTTAGTTACGACAAATTTCATAAAAACTACAACTGCTTGTATTCGGTTGATGCCTATGTGACATACTTTAACGGCGACCGTTTCCCGAAAGAATATCTATCGGCATCACTTACTGACGTTCTGAAAGAACACGCTCCTGAAATTGGGGAGATGACCAGAATCGCTGAAAGAGATTATTCATTCATAAGTGGTGACAATACGTTTGCCGAGAAAGGATTGTATGCCGATAACAACTTTTTTAATGTCTTTACTTTTCCGCTTGTTCAGGCCGGCAGTATTAATGTGCTGACCGATCTGAATTCAATTGTAATTTCGGAACGCATGGCAACTAAATTCTTTGAAAGCACTGATTGCCTGGGGAAAACTCTGATACTGAAAGATGGAAGCAGGCATGAAGCCTATAAAGTTACAGGGGTGTTTAAGGAAGTTCCCAGGCAATCGATGATGCAGTTTGACTTTGTAATTCCTTTTTCAAAATTTCTGGCTGATAACAGCTGGGCACGTGAAACCGGAGCATCCGCCAATCAAACCTGGATTTTGCTTAAGAATAATGTCGATAATAAATTCGTTGAGAACAAAATTAAAAACCTGATAAAAAATCAGGAAACTACATTAAACCAGGAACTTTTTCTGTTTCCTCTTAAGGAACATATTTTATATTCTTATGCTGGCGGGAAAAGGGTTTGGAAAGAAATGCAAAACATTGTAATTATCGGTACCATCGGTTTCGCTATTCTTTTAATTGCATGTTTCAATTTTATTAACCTCGCGATCGCTTTAAATTTCAGGCGATACCGCGAGGCGGGAATCAAAAAGGTAGCAGGTTCGACCAAATCCGCCATTGTGCTTCAGTTCCTTGGCGAAACATTCATTATTACACTGATAAGCCTTTTAAGCGCCATCATTATTATAAAGTTTATTCTATTCGGTTTCAATACGATGTTTAACTATAATATTTGTCTGCAATTACTTGACATAAAGATGATTGCATTTTTTATTTCCATTGCCTTGTTTACCGGCTTGGCTTCCGGCTTATTTCCTGCCTTATATCTGGCATCTTCAAACCCCATCAATACCCTGAAAGGGAAAATAATCAGCAGCTACAGTTACAGTATTTTCAGGCAAAGCCTTATCGTATTTCAATTTGCCATACCTATTGTTCTGATTATTTGCATGATGATTATCAAGACCCAGGATAGCTATTTGCGCAACTTCGATGTCGGGGTGGATAAAGACAAGCTTATCGTTCTGGACAACTCAATCAACATACAGAGTCATTCCGAAAGTGTCAAAGCCGAATTGCTTGCAATTCCGGGCATTGATGCCGTCAGTTTCACCAACTGTATTCCGACTCGTGGAACAAGAGTGACAAGTGAGGTGAATTGGGAAGGAAAAGATGCCTTGGAAAAACTGCATTTCTGGTGTGTCAATTCTGATTTTGATTATAACAAAGCGGTGAAGATCAATATGGTTAAAGGAAGATTTTTCAATCCTTCCTTTTCCACGGATTCTACTGCTTATCTGATTAATGATGTGGCTACAGGAGTGATGAAAAACAAAAATCCTGTTGGTTCGGCAATTACCCTTGAAGGTCGAAAAGGAACTATAATCGGTGTTTTTAAAGACTTTCATTCCATTGACCTGGCCGGACCTGTAGTGCCTACCATTATTCGTATAAAATCCGATGACCGGCCAATCATACTGGTTAAATATTCGTCAGGCTCATTCCAGGTAATTATGAGTGAAATAAGGGCGATCTACCGGCATTATGATTCCGAAGCCCAGTTTCAGGCCACTTTATTCCGCGATCTTATACCCTATTCAGACCTGAGTCTTCCTTCCAAACTGGTTGGACTGGCTTTCATTATTGCACTTTTGCTGGCATGCATGGGATTGTTTGGACTAGCTTCTTTCACTTCCGAAAACCGCACCAAAGAAATTGGAATCAGAAAGGCCAATGGAGCAACATCTTCATCAGTCATGCGCCTGTTGCTGACCAGCTATACCAGATGGCTGACTATCGCCTTTCTTATCGCTTTGCCTATTGCTTTCCTATTGGGTAAGAACTTTATGGGGAGGTTTAATTTTCATGCTCCAATACCACTGTGGGCATTTTTAGCAGGTCCGGTCATTGCCTTCATTGTAGCATTATTAACAGTTAGTTCTCAAACCTGGAGGGTGGCGAACCGTGAGCCGGTAAAATCACTGAGGTACGAATGAATATCAAAAACAAAATAATTAACTTTATATCGGTGATGTAAGATCTAAAGATGCAATCTTATTTCTAAAAACGAATCTAGAGCCTAAAAAGGAGGTAAAATGGATACGATTAAGAATGATACCGGAACAACTCAACACATGCCCACCAGGTTATGGCCTGGGATTGTTATCGTAATACTTCAATGGTTAGTCAGATTTGTTTTACCTGTTTTACTACCCGGGGCTGTTGCAGTAGGCATAATTGGAGGACTCCTTCTGGGATTGGCTGTTATTGTCTGGTGGGCTTTCTTCAGCATGGCGCCCCGATCTGAGCGCTGGATTGCTGTTCTTCTGATCATAGCAGCACTTGCTGTGACCGCGCAAATCCTTGACAAGTCGATCTCAACTTCGATGATGGGACTTATGTTCCCTGTATACTCAGTACCAGTGGTATGCCTTGCTCTGGTTGTGTGGGCTGTTGCCAGCCGTCATCTTTCTTATGGAGTAAAGCGTGCAACTCTGATTCTTACAATTCTGGTTTCATCCGGATTCTGGGCATTGCTCCGTTCAGATGGAATGGATAGTGAAGCTCATCATTTTTTTGCCTGGCGCTGGTCAAAGACACATGAGGATCGATTGCTGGCCAAAACTGGTGATATTGTATCGCGAATAACAGCTGATTCCTCGGCTTTAAAAACTGAAGCCGAATGGCCGGGTTTCAGGGGACCTAACCGTGATGGCATCATATATGGCACACGGATCAAAACCGATTGGCATAGCTCGCCCCCAGTTGAGATATGGCGCAGATCAATCGGACCCGGTTGCTCATCCTTTGCAATTCATGGTGAATTACTATACACACAGGAACAGCGTGGCCAATACGAGATGGTTACCTGCTACAACCTTAAAACCGGTAAACCGGTATGGATGCATCGCGATTCAGTACGTTTCTGGGATTCTCATGCCGGTGCCGGCCCCCGTTCAACACCAACTCTCAGTAATGGTCGCGTATACACGTTGGGAGCAACGGGCATGCTGAACGTGCTTAACGCCCTTGATGGCACTGTAATCTGGTCACGTGATGCGGCTTCCGACACTAAAGTAAAAATTCCGGGTTGGGGTTATACAAGTTCGCCTTTGGTTGTCGACAGCGTAGTAATAGTTGCCATAGCAGGGGAACTGATCGTGTATGACGATGCAAGTGGCAAACAGCGTTGGTCCGGACCGGATGGCGGAGATAGCTACAGCTCCCCACATCAATTGACAATCGATGGCATAAAACAGGTCTTGTTTATGAATAAAGTAAGTGCGACCAGCTATTCCCCAACCGATGGCAAAGTGCTGTGGAAACTCCCGATGACAGGGGTACCGATTGTTCAGCCGGCAATGATCAACAGGAACGATATCCTTATCAGTGAAGTTAGCGAAACAGGAGCAATAGGGATGCAGAGGATCGGTATCAAAAATGGATCAGGAGGATGGACTACCCAAGAACGCTGGTCCTCAGACAAGTTAAAACCCTATTTTAACGACTTCGTTATTCACAAGAGTCATGCTTTCGGGATTGAAGGTCTCAGTCTGGTATGCATCGATATCGAAAATGGCAATCGCAAGTGGAAGGGCGGACGTTATGGAGGCCAGCTTATTCTTCTTGCAGATCAGGATTTGTTGCTGGTACTGTCGGAAAAAGGTGAACTTGCTTTGATTTCGGCAACCCCTGAACAATTTAAGGAGCTTGCCCGATTCCCTGCAATTAAAGGCAAGACATGGAACCATCCGGTTTTGTCAGGGGATCTGCTGGTAGTTAGAAATAGCGAAGAAATGGCTGCATTCCGCTTAGCTCTGCAGAATTAGTTGAATTTCGCATAAGTTTATACCTTCTTAATGGTTCACTTTCCGGATTTTTTCCTGATGGAATTATACACAAAGGGAATAGAGGTGATTACAATAAGGAATATTACAATGTATCCCAGATAATCTTTTGTTCCAGGGATATACTTTCCGAGAAAATAGCCGGTTAAAACCAGCGTATTTACCCAAAAAAAGGCCCCTATCAGGCTGTATATAAAGAGCTTATAGTAACCTAAATTTACGATTCCGGCAACAATAGGTGCAAAGGTTCTCACGATCGGAAGGAATCGACTTAAGATTATGGTTTTTTTCCCATGTTTCAGGTAAAAATCGTGAGCGGCCACCAGATGTTCCTGCCGGAAAAAAAGCGATGATTTCCGGTTGAATAATAAATTTCCAACTTTCTTCCCAAACCCATAACCTACCATGTTGCCCGCAACTGCTGCAATTATAATTAAAATAATCAGGAGAGCTGGATGCAATCGCAAGATCCCGGTCGAACAAAATAATCCTGCTGTAAAAAGAAGAGAGTCGCCGGGTAGAAAAAAGCCGAAGAAAAGACCTGTCTCTGCAAATACAATAAAAAGAAGCAGATAAATTCCTCCATAAAGAATGATACTTTCGGGATTTACCAGTTGTTTTAAGAAATCAAATATCCCGTTCATTTACACTGCATTTTTGAAGAATAAGTCCTTAAATATAGGTGATTTTATTCTCAGGATGACGATCAATGTTCTAAAGTGGTCAGAATCTTATCTTCAGGTCTGGATTCTATATTCAATGAACAAACTTATCTTCATCAGATTTCAGAATGCATATGGTTCTCTTTTGGAAAAAGTGACGGAAAACGTAATCGTTTATCAGTATCTTTGTTCCCTGTTAATTTAAAAACGGTTATTTAGGCCATTATGGCTCACTTTTAAATAATTTTATGTATGATTGATCTAATCAAAACCAATTCCGGAAATGCTGATTTTATTGAGCTTGTGAAATTTCTTGATGCAGATCTTGCTATAAAGGACGGTGAAGATCATAAGTTCTATTCTCAATTCAATTCAATAATCAATATTAAGCATGTCGTGCTGGCTTATATAGATGGAAAACCCGTTGGCTGCGGAGCAATAAAAGAGTACGATACGGATACTATGGAAATAAAACGGATGTACACTTCACCGGAAAGCAGAAAAATGGGGATAGCCTCAAGAGTTTTATCTGAACTGGAAAAATGGGCATTTGAATTATCTTATGGAAAATGTATCCTTGAAACAGGTAAACGGCAGACTGAAGCTATAGGCCTTTATATAAAGACCCGCTATACGAGAATTCCAAATTACGGACAATATGCCGGAGTGGAAAACAGTGTATGCTTTGAAAAAAAATTGAAATGAAGGTTAGTTTATATTATAATTATCAATAAATAATAAAAAATATCAAGATGAATAAATTTCTGGTTGCAGGTTTAATGATTTTTATTTTACAGCCTTTAGCTGCCCAATCCGGAAAAGTTACAGGCTTCTATGAAAAGAATATTGTTAAAGAGATAAGCCTCGAATCGGCATTCGACAAAAATCTTAGTAAAGCCAATATAGGAGAAACAATTAAAAGACTTTCCGCCGAGCCTCATAATATAAGCTCTCCTGCCGATAAGGCAAATGCAGAGTATATCCTGAGCCTTTTCAAAAGCTGGGGATGGAGAGCGGAAATTGAAACATTTTATGTTCTATTTCCAACTCCCAAAACGAGGATGCTTGAGATGACCTCACCCTCCTCATATAAAGCAATTTTAAAAGAGCCGGCACTTAAAGAAGATGCCACATCAGGCCAGTCAGGACAATTGCCTACATACAATGCTTACAGTGCCGACGGAGATGTTACTTCTGAACTGGTATTTGTAAATTATGGTCTGCCGGATGATTATGAGACATTGGATCGAATGGGCATTGATGTGAAGGGTAAAATTGTAATTGCAAAATATGGGCATAGCTGGAGAGGGATAAAACCTAAAGTAGCACAGGAACACGGAGCTGTCGGTTGTATCATTTACAGCGATCCTGCTGATGATGGGTATTTCGAGGGAGATGTATATCCAAAAGGCGCCTTCAGAAATGAATATGGTGTACAGAGAGGTTCCGTAATTGATATGTCAGCTTATCCCGGTGATCCTTTAACTCCAGGCATAGGTGCAACAAAAGATGCTAAGAGATTAGAAAGATTACAGGCACCAAGTCTGCTTAAGATCCCCGTATTACCCATCAGTTATCACGATGCGGCACCGCTGCTTGCAGCCCTGGACGGGCCTGTTGCACCTGTAACCTGGCATGGTGGTTTGCCTTTTGCTTATCATATTGGTCCGGGTAAAACTAAAGTGCATTTAAAGGTTACTTTTAATTGGGATATTGTGCCATGTTATGATGTAATTGCTAAAATTGCAGGTTCCAGGTTTCCTGACGAGTGGGTGATCAGGGGTAATCACCATGATGCCTGGGTGAATGGGGCAGGAGATCCGATAAGTGGTCAGGCAGCTATGCTTGAAGAGGCTAAATCAATAGGCAATATGCTGAAAACAGGGTGGAAACCCGACCGCACCATCATTTATTGTGCATGGGATGGAGAAGAACCCGGTTTGCTGGGATCCACTGAATGGGTCGAGGAACATGAGAAAGAATTGAAAGAAAAGGCAGTGGTTTACATAAATTCCGATGGCAACGGACGAGGTTTCCTTTATGTTGAAGGCTCGCATGCTTTGGAACCTTTCATGGATGAAATTGCAAAACAGGTTACTGATCCCCAGACACAGGTAAGTGTTTTTGAGAGAAAAAAAGATCATGACGCAATATCAACCATAAATGCAGAAGCAAAGAAAAGAATCTGGGAAGAAAAAGAATTAAAACTGGATGCTTTGGGTTCAGGTTCTGATTATTCTTCTTTTATTCAGCATGCAGGAATCCCATCATTAAACATGGGATTTGGAGGAGAAGACAATGGTGGTGAATATCATTCTATTTATGATTCTTACAGTTTATATGAAAAGTTTAAAGATCCGGGATTCCAATATGGAGTAGCTCTGGCCGAAATTGCAGGGCATGCTGTTTTACGGATGGCCGATGCTGACGGATTGCCTTTTGATTTTACGCATCTGTATAAAACTATTGATGCATACTCGAAGGATCTTATCACTCTTCTTAAGACAATTCACGAAACGACAGAATTAGAAAATCAGATTATTAATTCAAAAGGTTATTCTGCAGGAGAAGATCCCACAAAAGGTTTTGTTGTTCCTCTTGTAAAACCGGAAGTTCCATATCTTGATTTTTCGCCTTTGCAGAATGCAGTGCAACAATTAGAAAAAAGTGTTGATAGTTTAAACATTTCTTTCGGGAAAAGGATTATTACAAACACCATGAGTTTGTCTTTTAATCAGTCGCTTCACAGAGCCGAACAACAGTTATTGAATGAAACAGGACTCCCTCGGAGGGAATGGTACAAACATACTTTATATGCGCCTGGATCATATACCGGTTATGGCGTGAAAACAATGCCCGGTATCCGGGAGGCGATAGAACAGAGAAACTGGAAAGAAGCTCAGCAACAGATTGAAGTAGACTCCAAAGCCATCATAATATTCGCAGAATATCTAAAAGTTCTGGCTTCCTCAGCAGACTGATTGATAAATGAAAAGGAATCTGGTCGGATTGGTTTTTATAGTGACGGACTAACTTTTAGTATATTATTTGTGAATAAGTTGCTTATTTATTAAACAAGAGCTAGTTTTGTTATAGATCGGATTGATCTGCAAGATATTAAATAATTAAGGTTATGGGACAAGCACAGGGAGAAAGTATGTCAAGCTTTATCTGCTACAATTGCAACGAAAGGAATTATTTCGACAAAATGAGTTATCTGGATAAATCCGAAGAAAATATATCTTCGGAAAACCAATCAGGTGCAAACAGGAAAAAGGAAGTGACAATAGAATGTAAAAGCTGCAGAGAGAGTAACAATGTAACCATTGAATACTGATACTGAAAATCTACAGTGCTAATTCAATCCATCATATCTTGAAAGATTTTGGCGGAAGGACCTGTTATCTATATACAGATTCAAAATATCGCTCAAACAATATTGCTGACAATTGTTCAAGGAAGTGATCCAGCGGGTGAAGAATAAAATTTGTTTTCAATGCGACGAAGCTTTAATTTTAACAGGATGTTAAGTTAAGTCCACCCATTAATTAAGTAAACTGTTATAGGACAGGATTATGGGAAGAGTAATTAAATATTTAATATTGGTATTAGTTTTGGTAAGTTGTTCGTCAACCAGAGAAGCGTCTTATGAAAGTAGAAAAGGATTGATGTTGCTTAAACCTGGGGAATACAATCGTAATAAACCATATAAACAATCAAAACGAAAACTAAAAGTTCATAAAGAGGCAAAAAAGAGTCTGTTAAAAAGTTCATACAAAATTAAATAAAGCAAGAATCTGTCTGTTATTCAACATTATATATTCAGGGCAACATACCAAATTTAGGCTAATTGAATATAATTCCATAATTTTATAAAATTAACTTAGGATTATTTGTCGGTTTAAACTACTGTAACGATGGGCGGACATTCTAAACTTAATTTTATAGATATGAGAATTGTAACGAATTTTCGAATTTTGCTTATGTTGTCAATATTCCTTTTAGTCCCGGTTCTTACCAGGGCCCAAACGGATAAGAAGACAGACGAATTAAAGAAACTTGAAACCAGCGTTGCTGCAGCCAAAGCCAAAGTAGCGCTAAATGAGAAGCAATTAGCTATTGCAGATTCCCTGATTACTTCGGGAACTAAGCTGATAGGTGAATCAAAGACTGAAACCAAGGCCATTGACGCTGATCGTAAGAAGCTTGACAAAGACAATGCGACCAACCAAAAGGCACTTCTAAAACTTTCAAATTCTAAAGACAAGGAAGAGTCAACCAAGGCCAGAGCTGATCTTAAAGCCCTCGATATCCAGTATAAATCGGATTCCAAAGCTCTCAGCACCCGTTTAAAGGATGCTACAAAAATGATGTCAGTGGGGAATGGTAATCTGACAAAAGGGAAAGCAACAAAAAAGAATGCTCAGGATGCTCTGAAGATTTCGAAGGCTAATCTTTCATCTCTTCAGGCAAGATATGATGCTGCATCCGGCGCAGGAGACAAACCAGTCACAAAAGATAAGAAAAAAAAGTAAGCGGGAAATAACCTTTCGCAACTCTAACAAAAAAGCCTTGATTGTGTTTAGTCAGGGTTTTTTTTGGCCCCCCCGGAACCTAATAAGGAACGACTATTTAAAGCCATTTCCAGGCATTCTCAGGCACTTTTCCCTTCCTGTTGACCAACACTTACCTCAACCTGAGCTTCCTGTATAATAACGTTATTATAGTTTACCTGTGGCTTAATAATCCTGGTAATTATCTGTTCTCCTTGTTTCAGAGTAACATCGGGTTTAAATTTTGCAGATACCTTCATCCCCTGATCATAAGGTTTATTGAGTAGTTCAACCATTTCATAACCATTTTCTGTGAAATTATCCTGAATGCGTTCAACTGCAAATTCAAGCTGTTTCACTCCTTTAGTTTCGGGATCCATACTACTTAAATACTTTTGAATACGCAAAATTTCATCTGCAACTTTTAAGGCAAGGGAATGGTCAATATTCTCTGATTCTTTTTGTTCTGTTTTGCTTATTTTTTTTTGAAAATCAAGTGACCAGAACACTTGATTGTCAAGTTTTATAATCTCTTCCCGAATAGCTTGAGATGAATTTTTTATCTGGTCCGACAATTCTGTTTTTACCAATGTTAGCCTGCTTCTTAACCAGCCGAAAAGAATTGTAGAAAAAAGTGCTATCAATATAATGGCAAGGATCCAATATAGAGTATTGTTACTCACTCTTTTACTTAAAGCTGAAAAGTCAGAATTTGATTTATAACTTAATTTCTGGATCTGCATGTCAAATTTATTTGCCATTGCCTGTAAGTTATTGTTAGTAAGAACTAATTCTTTTTTTAAAACATCCACACTATCGACAGTAGATAAGAGTCTGCCTTCAAGTTTTTTGATGTTTGAATTAGCCGCACTGACCTGTGTTGACAATCGGAAATTGAGGTTTCCAAGATTCACAATCTGGCGTTGAAGTTGTTTTATAGTGTCATTTTTAGATTGTGCAACTGATACTGTGCTAATAATTGCAATTAGTCCTATTATTAATATTGTCTTTCTCATTTTATCAGACTTATAAATATCTTAAATAGTTTATTAATGGTTTATTTCTTAACTGATTTATTAAACGTTGTTTTAAATATGGACTATTATGATCATATAAGTGGTTATTCCAAAATTAAACTATTTGGATGGATTTTTTACTTGTCTCGTAATTCTATAGCATCAATTCATACAATAAATTGATTGATTGATCAATGAAGCTATATTGTAACACGAATGCTGAGATTTTTATATGTAATTTTCTGAATACCTCAATCTGGAACAATCTTATTTTAACTATTGATAATAAGTTATTAAAAGGCTGTGAATCAATTTTAAAGTGTCTATGTTTCTTCAAGATTCCTGTCATTAATGTTATTAATCTTAGCTCTAATGATCATTCTGGGGAAATTTAATTTAAGACAGTTTAATTTACATATAAATTAATATTATTTAACTTTCCCCATCTCAAAATTGCAGCATGATTGTTTTTAATCCGTCTTTTCCCCATAGAATGTAGTTAAAAATGATTCCTGGTACAATGCTGTACACGATGAGGATAAAAGTTATAGTAGTTATTTTGTAAAATTATCAGTAAAAACTAAAAAGAGAATTATATGAAAAGAGCATTTATTTTGATCCTTGTTACCCTGGCGTGTATTAATCTGTCAGCCCAGAAATCAATAAAATATAGCCCAGGTGGGAAATGGGAATTTGAGGCTCCTACAGCTCCAGAAGGTTACACTGCCGGTTTTGTAGATATTAAAATTGCTAATGGAAAGGATTCTGTAACTATGTCATTTACAGGGAAAGATTATAAATATCCTGCAGAGGATATAAAATTTGAGAAGGACTCACTGCAGTTTTTTGTTAGTGTCGATGGCACAGATGTTACCTTCAAATCAAGGTTTGAACAGCTCGATACTATGTCAGGAGTTGCACTTACAAACGGAGGAGGTGTTCCATTTCTGCTTATCCGCCAGAAAAATGAATTCAATTCAAAATAATGAAGAATCGTACTTTATTATAAAAGCCTGACGAATTGATCATTTATGATCGATCCTATAGTAGATAAAATATTGATTTAATAAAGATTACTGGTAAGATTGTTTAAGTTTTTTCTTGTGTCTTCCTACATGTATCAAAATAGAAATGAAATGTATATTCTTTAATAATACTCATATAGTTTAAATGATTAATAGTTAGAATTTCTCTTGTTAGGTTTAGGTTAATACCATCTATCTGGGTTAATTCTTGGATGGATGGTTTTTTATTTGACTTGTGTTATTGTCTTTCATTAAGTTATATACCAAAAAAAAAGAGTGCTAATGTGAAAAATTAATCATGACCTCTCTTTCCTTCATTGACAAATCGATTATTTAATTTTGACAAAATCAATGATTTATATACCATCTGTTGTATTTGATATTCAAGTATCTTAGCCGTATTATTTTGTGATAAGGGATATAAATGAAGGATTTACTTGGCGGGCATACCAAATGCCTTCTTGTACAGACGAAATTTTCAGAATTTAGTTTCTGGAATTACCAGGAAGTTTGTGACATGGTTGGGGCAAAATACCCGGCTTCCTCTCTTGGATTGCTGACAGTGGCTGCACTCTTTCCCCAACATTGGATATTCAGGTTAATTGACGAGAACGTTGAATCTTTACTTGATGACCATTTGAAATGGGCTGATATTGTTTGTACAGGAGGGATGATTACTCAACAAAAAAGCATGCTCAATTTCATTAAGCGGGTGCATGATCTTGATCGTGTTGTTGTGGTTGGTGGTCCCGATCCGACTTCACAACCAGAGGTTTATCATGAGGCCGACTTTTTAGTCTTGGGAGAAGGAGAGATTACTATTCCTCTGTTTTTAAACGATTTACAGAAGGGGGCAAAAAGCGGGAGATATTTTTCCGGGGAAAAGGCAGATATGCTGAAAGCTGTCGTACCCAGATATGATCTGATTAATTTCCGGAATTATATTATGATCGGATTTCAATTTACCAGGGGGTGTCCATTTAATTGCGAATTCTGCAATATCATTGAACTATATGGCCGAATACCCAGGTTTAAATCAAACGAACAAGTGATCAAAGAACTCCAATCCCTTTACGATTTAGGCTACCGTGGTCATATTGACATAGTCGATGATAACTTTATTGGTAATATAAAGAAGGCTAAAGACCTTTTGCGTGAATTAAAAAAATGGACTAAAAACCATCGCTATCCATTTTATTTTGCTACTGAAGCCTCAATTAACCTGGCCGACGATGATGAATTGCTTCAGTTAATGAAAGATGTTGATTTTAGATACGTGTTTCTTGGTATTGAAACACCCGAAAATGATACTTTGAAACTGAACAAAAAAACCCAGAATGTAAACAAACCGATCGAAGATGCTGTCAGGAAACTTTTATCGTATGGTATAGTGAGTAATGGAGGATATATTATTGGATTCGACAGTGAAAGTAAACAGATTTCAGATAATATGATCGATTCCATACAGAAATCAGGAATCTGCATGGCAATGATCAGTCTGCTTTATGCACTGCCAAATACTCAGTTAACCCGCCGTCTTGAATCTGAAGGCAGGCTATTTCAGGAGGCATCGCGATCAATCGGGAAGAGCGATATTGACCAGACAACGAGTGGTCTTAACTTTATTACACTGATTTCACGTACCGAAATACTTAAGAATTTTATTCGGGTTATCAATGAAATTTATGATCCTTCGAATTATTATAAGCGGGTTATTTATACTGGCTTGAATATCAGACCCCATTACAGACATAATCCAAATTTCAGGACATGGCTTATTTATATACGTTCATTTCTAAGGGTCTGTAGGAAGGCAGGTTTTAACTCAGCTACCGGATTCTACTATTGGAAGATGTTTTTTACCATGATATTCAGAAACCCAAAAGGAGTTGAAACGGCAGTGAACTTAGCAGCAATGTTCATTCACTTCCAGAAACAAAAAGAGTATGGTGTTTCAACAATGAATCACACAATTAGAGAATTGGAAAAAACTGGTGAGGAAGCTTATAATGCAATAATGCTGGGCAAAAATTGAAAATTATAAATTTAAATTTAATACCGGAAAGAAATATATGGTAAAGTATTCCTCAGATGAAAACGAGCCCAAACCTCAGAGTGCTCAGGAAGCGCATACCATGCTATTAGCATCCTCAAGTAGTATAGTCTATAACAATACATGGAAAAGTAAAACAGTATGGCTATGGATTGAAGAATTGAAAAATTGAAAGATGACCCTTTGGGTTCTTGTTTTCATTCATTTGACTTTACATGTCATTCAATGATAAAAGCATCGTCCTTTGCGAAAGCTTAAGTTTGTCAACCTAATCTCGAAATTGTTATAACTCTCGGCAGGATAAGTAGCTTTTGTGCAATTTAAAAGTCATTTTTCTTTCTCTGATAAGCTGTATACGAGTTAAATTGAAAATGTCGGGTAAATGCCGTGTGAAATTCGAATTAATTCATTGCTTACTTGGATTATAACATCTAAAATTGTGCAGAAATATAAAAACGATGAACCAACCAGAAGTGGGAATAAAAATTGCAGAATTAAGAAAAGCAAAAGGGATCACTCAGGAAGAGCTTGCTCTTAAATGTAATATAAATGTCAGAACTATTCAGAGGATTGAGACAGGATCGGTAACCCCTAGAAGTTTCACATTAAATCTGATATATTCTTATCTCGATTTTAAAATTGAAGAAAAACCAAGTACAAATAAATTCAACTTAAGTTTTAACCAATTAATAAGCGGCAATTTCGAGAACATCCCATTACGAAAATTAACCAATAGCTTTATTAAATATGCATGGATTGCTGGAATAATTTATTTTTTAATTGGCTTCGGTATTGCTGGCCTGGATTTTCTTCGAAGTAAAGACAACTTATTTATTACCGGTAAAGTTATCTATATCATACTTAAACTATTAATCATTGTTTCAGCCTATTATTATTTTGGTGGATTCGTAGTTATAGGTAGTAAATTAAAAAATCATGTTTTAGTTATTTCTTCCTTAATTACGATTTTTGCAATAGCTCTGTTTTCATTCTATGATATTATTTCTCTATTCTATGATTCAATTGAAAAACAAACAATTGATGGAGGCCGGTCCATTACATTTGGGATAATTGAAATTGTTTTTGGGATTGGATTAATCAGGTTAAATGAATATTATGGTTTATCAGCATCATTGGCTGGAGTCATTAATATTATTGGAGGATGCTTCTTTCTAACTCTTATTTTATGGTTCATTGGAGTCATCTTTACTATTCCTTCCGAAATATTTGAAATCATTATTTTATATAAAGCTTATAAGTATCCCAAATTGTTGGAAAACAAGATTGGGTAGTTAATAGATTCTTCAAATATCTACTTTTTATATTTTGAATATTATTTAATCACAAACACAATGAATAAACAAAAATATTTAATATTGATCTATGCCATTATTATAACAATTTTAATTCCCTGCGCTGCTTACCCTTGCACAACTTTTGTACTTCATAAGGGAGACAGGCTGGTTTTCGGACGCAATCTTGATTGGTATTCCGGAACTGGGCTGGTCATGGTTAACCCAAGAAATCTTGAGAAGATTGCACTTGTAAATTCTTCAGAAAATCCTGTTAAATGGGTCTCAAAATTCGGAAGCATTACCTTCAATCAGATAGGAAGAGAATTGCCATTTGGAGGGATAAATGAAAGTGGACTTGTTATAGAACACATGACGTTGGATGAAACAGTTTATCCTGCCAAAGATAACAGGTATGTTATTGGCGCATTTCAGTGGATTCAATTTCAATTGGATAATTACTCAACAATTGAAGAAGTGATAAATAGTGACACATTCCTGAGAATTGAGGATAAGAGCAAAATCCACTTCTTAATCTGTGATCGTTTTGGAAATTCAGCTACCCTGGAGTTCCTAAACGGAAAGATGGTGTGCCATACGGGTAAGGATCTTCCTATTCGGGCTTTGGCGAATAGCACATATGAAGAGTCGATGAGTTGTTACAACAATAATAGAGATACACAATCGAATCCTTCGCTCTTTCATTTTTGTACTGCTGCGAAAAAAATCAATCATTCCGATTCTTACACTGAGGATTCGACTATTGACTATTCATTTCATACTTTAAAAATGGTTAGCCAGGAACTGTTTACGAAATGGAGTATAGTTTATGATATTACCAATATGCGGATATACTTCAAGGTTTTTGAAACACCTTTTATTGATGGTGAAAAAAAGATATTCACAAAGCAACCGCCGTATGATCCAATAACGAAGGTTGTAGATTTTAAAGGGTTGGATTTCAACTGTTCTGATATGGTAAAAGTATTCGATATCAATAGTAATCAGGACAAAGTCGTGAATCGGTATTTTATTCCTTATTCAACTGACATTAATAAAGAATTCATTGACAAAGCATTCACATTCTACAAGGGATGGGGATTAAATATTGAACTGAAAGAGGATGAAATGGACTATCTGGCTAAATATCCAGAATCATTTAAATGCGTTGTAAGCAAATAATTGGATTATTATGAGCATTTACCGTAAAGCGAAACAATTCTATTCTTAAAATCCCCGAACAGCACGCACATTGTAGTATCGGTTGTCCTTATAGTCAGTGGTCAGGACGCCAACGGAGAAGACCACGAGCCATGCATTGTTGCTATTGCTCTCATTAGAACTCCAATAGTAGTTATTAGAAAAACCGCCAACCACGCTTTTTTGCAAGTATAATAAATTCAATTCATATTTTGAAGGTAAATACCAGTCGCCATAAGTTACACCACCAACTGTAACTGAATATTCGTTACATATTCTTGCAGCATATGTTGCACCATCTCCAAACCCCTGATTGCCAATAATGATGGCTGTGTTTGCTTTACCTGCGCCAACACCATCCGCAAAAGCCATAGTATTTGTATAATTGCCTGCATACCATCTAATCGAAGTGCTTTGGTCTGATGTAGATGCAATCAAACCGTGTCTTCCATTATCATATACATAAAACACAATTCCGCCACCATAAGAATCACCAATAGAGTGGGGCGGATTATTGCCGTTTAGTTTTTGGATAGCTTGCAAGATATTGTCACTGGCGGTTATCATTCCTGCTCCGCTTACATATCCAGTTAAACCTTTACTTAGAACAGCAGAATTTCCAACAATTGTTGCACCCTGTGTGCCTGTTACTTCTCCGACCAGACTACCTGTGAAAGAAGCTGATGAACCTGTTGTGTTTTGATTGAGCGTAGGGAAACCTGTTAATGATGCTGCACTACCATTCGGAGTCAGATAATCTGTTCCTGCCGTTGCTGCTGAAATAGTAGTACCATTACTTTTTACAATACCATTTATAGCTTTCACCATTGGGTCGGCTTCCGATGATAGATATGAAACATTATTCCCTGCCGTTGCCAATCCTTTGGCGTTGATTGTAATATTATTAAACGTACCCACGTTTGAGTTAACGGTTGCAAGCGTCAAAACACCTGAACCCGTTACATCGCCTGTATGCGTTGCGTTGGTAACTAAACCACTATATAGAGAATTGACAGCATTATCACCAGAATTTGTTCCTGTGATTGCTGCAAGTTTCGTTGCATCAGCGGTAGGATAGCTGTTTTTTGCTGTGTTTAATAACATCGCAGCGTTATTAGTTACACTTGTTTGAAAGTCGCTAACTTGTGAAGAAGGAATTGTGATTCCTGTACTTCTATCCCATCCTGCAAAAACAGGGTCGGTTTCGGGATAACTTGCTACAGTTTTAGCATACAATGCATAAGGAACACTTAATAATTGACTTGTACCTGTTATGGAGTAGCTTGTGCCACCTGTCGGGTCAGTTTCGGTTTTAATATAATATGGACCAGCAGACCAATCAATACCTGCAAAAGTGCCAGTAACAATAGTACCTCCACCGATTTCAATTGTAACAAGTCCATTTGCATTGGTACTTGGAGTCTGTGTTTCAACATAAACGGCTGTACCTGTTGGAGAGCCTTGCAAAATGCTCACGCGCATTCCAACTGCATGATTGGTTATTAATTGGTCGCTGTTATTTCTAATTACTGCCTGATAACTCATTTTTTGTGGTGACTGAGAAAACACGCATATAGTCAATAGAACTGCTAAAAAAATGGCGTAAATTTTCTTCATATTGTTTAGTGCTTAATGATTTTAAATGTTTTTACAACTTTATTTTTGTCTGATATTTTCAGAAAGTAAGTTGAAGGCAAATAATTACTCATAATGATGCTTGTTTCGTTGCTCTCAACTTTATTGTCCAGTAAAAGGCTACCGTTAATATCATAAAGTTGATATCTAAGATTTTGAAGGTCATAGTTACTTATTTTCAATTTTATAAAGTCTGTTGCAGGATTTGGATAGACTACCATTTCAAGCGAAATGTCCAACGCTTTTTCAATAGCTGTCACTACTGATATTTCATATGGTTGTTGTACCCCTTGTGCAGCAGTCCCATTTGTCCCTGCGTTTTTAGTATAAACAATCTGTCCAATAGAATAACTCACTGAACCACCACTTCCAGAAGCATTCCCACCTGTAGCAGGAATAGCATTTTGTGCCTGGACTACTGGAAGTCCAAATCCAAATAAAATGAATGTAATTAGTCTTATTTTTTTCATAGGACTTTGCTTTAGTTTTCGAAGGAAGTATTATCAAGAATTTTCTTTAAAAAATTAATAAGCATTAAACGGGAAATCAACTATTCTAAAATTAATATTATTATGATAGTTGATGCTTGAAACTTAAATTTTTTTTTGAGAATATAAAAGAGGCGACACCAAATTAGAATTGTCTCGCTGCATTTCCTCGTGCTATGAGTATTGAAGTACCTTCACTGGGTCATCTGACCAATATGAGAAAAAGGCGACATGTTATGTGAAAGTCAGTGTCTGAAATACAATCCTGTTGGGTAGGAAAAGAAGGTGTTCCTTATGCCAAAATTGATTTCCGGTATTTCTTCATTGAGTCGCTCAGGCAACCAATGTGAAGCATTCAGGCTTTTAATTATTTGGTAATCTCAGCACTAATAATCAGATAAATGCTGTTCGTTTTTTCAATATTAATATTAATAAATCCAGTGTTGGTAAGCATATTCAGCCATTCATTTTTTGAATAAACTTTAACATCGCCTGTTCTATTAAATTTCGACCTCATATATAAATTAGTAAGATATCTTAATGGTGCAGGAATCCATAGTTCCGCAAAAGTAACATGACCATTATTTATTAGTACTCTTTTCATTTCGTTTAATGATTTTTCCGGATTGGGAAAGTGATGAAATGAAAGAATACATACAATAAGGTCAAAAGTATTTTCTACCCATGGCAAATTCTCAGAATCTGCTACTTTCAGTTCTGCATAATTACCTACTCTTTCCTGGGCACATTTAATCATCTCAGGAGAAATATCAGCACCATATAATTTGGATTTGTAGCCTTTTATAATTTCAAGGAATAAACCCTTGCCACATCCTAAATCCAGGATAAACTCATTCTTAAACTTTTCAATTTTTAATGCAACTTTTTTATACATTATTCTTGATTGACTTCCATAATAATGCTTTTCATATTTGACAGCCATTTTATCAAATGTTTTCCTTGCGTCATCTTTATAATTTTTCACCTTTAAATCCTTCATATTATTTTTATAAAGATATACAACTGTATGAGAAAGCCAGTTGTCCTTACAACCTTTAGCCGGAATTAATTGACCACTAATAGCTGGTGATAAATACTTTTTATATAGTTATGTATGACAAGCGCAATTGCTGGGCATTCATATTTTATTCACCTTTCCAAGTCATAATATATTGCAAGTCATCAATTGGGGTGACATTTTCTTTTGCATGTTTAAGCCAGCTGCCTGATAATCCATTCTGCAAAGACGTTAACTCAAAATGACATAACGCAATGCCCATGTCAATATCATGTACTCCACTTAACTCGTACCGTTTGCTAATTACTTTTTTGAAGAAGTGAAATTCATTCATAGTTTCATCAAAAAATACTCTCCAGGGTTGAGTATTTCCTGATGATGGTGCAAATCTTACCATCTCCAGAGAGTCAGAATATTTCTTAATATGCTCAGGGGTAAGCGGTGTTTTCAATTTATAATTGAAATACATCTTGTCCCAACCTTGCCTTTTTGAAGCATTAACAGAGAATCTTAAAAATTTATCTTGATATGTTGGTTTATCATCAGAATATCCGACTATTACAATACTTGGTATGTCAAAACCATCTTCAATGAATACGTCATTAAAATATGTGCTGTCAAACGCTCCAATCCAGCAGGTTAAAAGGTTCATTTCTGTTGCTTCTAATACTACCTTTTCCATAAGATATCCGTAATTCACCCTTGATGCTGTTGTAGATTTTGCTGTTCCCAAAATATAGGTAGTGTGTCCCTTAATTATTCCATAGTCAAGTTTCAGTTGCTTATCAGTAGCCATCTTTTCAATGATTCTAAAATTGACAATCTCATTTTCAAAGCCCTTACTATCTGCTATGATGAAACTTTCGAGTTTCTTTTTATCAGAAGATGTTAATGCGACATTACTAAATGTCCTACATGATTTCCGTTTTTTGATTATCTCAATAATGTCCATGTTCTGCCTTTTTTAATGATGCTCAACAATTCAATAAATGTAACCAATTTTGCTTATTTACGGCATAGATTGTAAAAGCTGAATATGTTTATCACATCTTTCAGTTATATTGCATTTAAGATATATGATTTAATTACAAACTATTAACTTCAGCTTTTGGTGGTCAACCAGGTATAACTAACTCTGTTCAAAGCCAACGGTTTTTCCAGTATGGAGTAAGTTGGGATAGTACTGGTTATCAATGTCAGAAATGTGGAAGATTTCACGCAATTGAAAATGAGAGTACAAAAACCGGATGAATTGATCACTTTTGGCCGGTTTGATTACAATTAACACATGTAATTAATTAGCAAATACTTATATAAAGCTTTTATTGATCAATTTGATCCGACTAACTATGGTCAAGGTCACTGGCTTTTATACTAACAGAGATGAATAAGAAATAACACTAAAATTGAGACCTTCAGAAGAGCCTTTCAAGCCTTCCTAAGCCAGAAAGCGAGAGTTATCCAGCTGGTTTGAGATAGTGCCTTAGAGGGGCCTTACTTGGGGTCTATTTGATAATCTGAGACTGCTTATCATATAAGTTCTGATTAGGATTTTTCTTTATGAATTCCCTCAAGAAAAACTTTCCTTTTTCAGTCAATTTAAAGCGACTATTTCCTACTGGTTCGATTAAATTAAAGGCTTCGCAAAATTGAGTTGCTTCAGCAGGAAGTCTATCAAAAGCCCAATCTTGTTGAATATATTTAACAATAGTTGAAAAGTTTGCTTGAACTACGCTATTGTTAAAGAAGATGTTAAGGTCAGAAGTGTAATCTTCATCTTTCCCCTTCCCCTTATCCTTATCCTTGTCCTTGTCTTTATTTGATCTTGTGGGAGATGAGTTTCCTTTGGGTTTAGATTTCAAGGCAGTTTCGAGTTGTTGGTTAAGAAGCTTTATTTGTTCATCCCTACTGGTCAAAAGATTCTTGAAATTCTCCTCTTGCTTTTGTGCATCGCTCAAGATTTTAAGAGACTGTTCTACAGTTAATACTTGACTTCGATCTATTTCTATTTGCTTATCCTTTCGCCACCTATCAAATTTTGCAGTTATATAGAAAGCGTAGTTTGTAGCATAGGGCAAAATAAAAAGGATTAAAGCTGTTGACAGTAGTGGAAACAAGATGAGTTGCCAAGGATTGCTGCAGAATTTAAGTATATAGTCTATTTTATTAGTAGCATCCCCAAGCCTGCTCTGGTCGACGAAAAAAGTAACGTAAGGAATCTTCCAGTTCCACAAGAGCCAAGAAACGATCAGAGAGCCATAAAAGGGGCTTGAAATCCTTTCGTTAAAAATTTCTTTGAGAGAGGTTGTTAAATCTGACATAAGATTAAGGTTTGTAATTGTAATACTAAAGCTATACTAATTAAAAAATTCTTTCCAGTGTTAACTGATGATTAGATAAACGGACCTATCTCGCCTTTCTTTGGAATTTCTCTAATAAAAATTTCACCTTCAATTAGTTCCCTTCTAATACTCTTGGAGCTTTTCAGATATTTGATATAGATAAATTCGCTATTTTCATAGATTACATCTAAAGTATCAGTATGATTTAAGGAGTCTGATTTTGTCTTAACCCCCTATAAGTTGGACATATTTATTAAAAGAGTTTAGTACTTCTTGTTTAATGTTTTCGTTATTTTCATTCATCAACCGATCAGCAAAGTTAGCCGTATCTCCGGATTTGTCAAGAG